>Ga0181348_1000001_pt1 | contig 112574 bp, 121 predicted proteins | sample Su13VDMM110DN_FD_130092 | JGI IMG/M metagenome (GOLD analysis project Ga0181348, IMG submission 130092) | Freshwater viral communities from Lake Michigan, USA - Su13.VD.MM110.D.N | ecosystem: Environmental > Aquatic > Freshwater > Lake | place: USA: Michigan | collected 2013-07-16
TACAACTGATCTGGCTTTTGCACCTGGCACATTGCCTGTAAATGGTGTATCTATAACAAATTGAGTGCCACCTGAAGGAGCCTGTAGTATTCTATGGAAACCGTTATAGTCACCACCATCTGTAATCTGTATAAGATCTCCGATGCTATATTTTCTTTCATCAAAGAAAGTCAACATAGCATTACCATCAGAACCATCAGATTCTGAAATACTGGATAAGATGCTGTAGGCCCTTTCTGCAGGAAACGCAGGCTGGAACCAAAATGTAAATGCTCTATCTTCAGTACTTAAGAATTTAGCTCTTTGTCTATACTTAACAGCAAGTTCATTAGGTGTAAGTTTGTTTAGCTCATAATGATTCTTTGAAACTATAACCCAGTTGTTGTTAATCTTATAGTCTGATATAGATAATTGCTTTGAAAGGTCACTTCTTACATAGTCATTTGCACCAGTACCGATAGTTCTGTACTGCTGTGGCTTAGTAATTTTTAAAGTTTCATCTTTAACCTCTTCACCGAATAACTCATCAACACTTAACGTTAGATCGTCAAGATCCTGTTGGATATCAACAGGTGTTTCAACGTTGGCTCTTTCCTGCCATTTTCTAAGGGTTGCTTTATAATAAATTTCTTTGTATACAACTGGGTCAGCTAGGGCAACAGAATTGATTTCATACATTCTGTCAATTAAAGGAAAGTAAATGTAGTCACGCTCTTGTGGCATTGTTCTAGGACCAAATGCTTTCTGAAACTCTTCTCTTGTTATATGAATTTCAAAACTTTCGAAGTCCATACCAAATTCACCAAACTGGAACTCGTTAGGAGGGAATGCATTATCTGGTACCAGAATCTTAATCTCCTTAAGGGCTATTACATCATAAAGTGAATATTCGTTTAAGATTACGTCTTTACTTCTAGGATCTGAACTTACTTTGTAATACTTAACACAGTGGCCGAATATATCATTAACCACATTTGTAAGTTGACTGAACATGTTCTTTGTGTTGTTCAGCATCGCATAAGGGTTGAAGAGATCGTCAGGATCGCAACAGTCAGTAACAATTAGATTTTGGCAACCATTGGGTATTTGACCAGGTTCACAACAATCTACACCTACTTGCTTTACTTGTCTTACTACACCATTGTCTGATACGATTTCCAGAGCAATGGAAATAAATTCCATTGTATGGCCCGTTTCTAATTCAACTACAACATATTTGTATTCAATCCAGAAGGGCTTTAATGGGTCTATGACCTGGTTGGCAAGATTAAGATCTGTAAGTAATATCCAGTCTGAGAAGTTTACATTGTCTTGACACCATCTAAAATATCTTTCGAATTTATTGGCACTATCCTCGCCAATGACCTCATCAATATATCCCATAACTTGCTCAACCTTTTCATAGGGTTCAGAAAGCTTTATAATTAGAGTTTCATCTAATTTATCTACTATATAATCTTGTGCTGCCATTAAATTGCTTCTTTAGCTATATATTTATTGGCGAGATCTGAAGATTAAATATCGAAGTCTGTGATGAATATGATTAGAGGATTGTCAGACTCTGTTTTTGGGTCTATTAACTCAAACAGATAAGGTGTAAGTGGATTATCTTCGTTGTCTTCTAGAAATTTAATAAACTCCTGGGCTTTAATTTCTATGATGTGGTCGAATCCCAATATATTGTCATGGGCACATAACCCATTTTCTACAAATAACTGATTGACCTGTAATAGTGTACTGTTATCATATATCTTGGTAAGATCGATACATGATGCTGTTATTTTATAGTTAAAGAATATCGTTGGTACCTTTTCGGCCTTGTTAACTCTGCTGTAGTTAACATCTCTGGAAACATTGACCTTAACATATTTCAGGTTGCCGAATGTTGAAAAGATCTTGTCCATGAAATATAGACTGGTCGCATTCTTTTGTAAATCAGTAGAAGGTAAAGATCTTATCTTATCGATTTCGCTTGAAAAGGAAGTATACAATATCTCCTGGAAATCTTTGGCCCATACAATGTAGCAATCTTTAAGATCAGGTAAATCACCGTAGTCTGCTTCCTTTCTTATCTTATTTACGATTAAGTTATCGTAATAATTGTTCTTGTAAAGAGTTATGTCTATAACATTTGGAAAATCTAAATACGGATAATTTAATTTTTCACTCATTAGCCTTCATTTGTTTTTCGATATAATCGATTTCTTTCATCACCTCATCTGGATTAAATTTAAGAGCTAGCTTAAAATCCCGTTGACCTATTTGATATTTATTTAGATAGAATTTGAGAGCTTCTGGGTCTGGATCGTAAACCTTGTTATCAACCTTTGTTTGCTTGTTTAGTTTAGTGTATATCCATCCTGGTACCCGGGTATATCTCTGTGCAATCATATACCAACTGTCAACTACGTTTGCAGCGTTTGTACCCACTCTGTTAAGCTTGTTAGCCATGTTTGGGTAATTTATGGCCATAAATCTATTGACCATAAATCTATTCTTGCCCTTATCGTATTGCTTAAGACTACTATATGTTTCAGAATCTGTAAAGAAGATTTTTATAAAACCAAAAAGCGTGCCATCATACCCAATGGTAGATGGCTTTGCTTTTTTAACTCTTTCCTTTTTCTGTCTTTCTTTTTTAGCCATTAGAATAAACTGCTTGTATTACCTGTGTTTTGTTTGAAGCTAGGGTTTAAGTAGCTACTACCATGTAATATACTATCTTTTGAAAGCAAGTTTCTCATATCTAACTTATTATCAGTTAACATTTCGTCGATATGATTGAACATAATCGTCTGTAATGTTTCTGGTATTGTTGCACTGTGCAGAAGTATCAAATTTGTATTTAACTCCAGATTAGATAAAAGACCTTCACTGCCAGTAAGTTTCATTTCAGAAGCTATCATTTTTACAATATCTTCCTTGAATGACTCTTCAAAGAGATACATTGACGAGAAACGACCATGCCTTTTCTTGAAAGTGTTCAAGATGTTCTTAGCCTTTTCATCGTTAATTCTAGATGTTCTAGGTTTGCCAGTCTTGCCAATCTTCTCTACTGAGTATACGGACTTGATATTATCTGATTTGTCACCTGTCAGGATTTTCATGAAGACATAATCATCGCAGTATATTTCGTTTGTCTCAAGGCTGTTTGAGCTTATGAAGATCTTGAACTCTTCTTTAACCTGGTTGCTGACAAGCAAAATATGATCTACACTAAATATATCATCAATAGCATCGTACTCGCTTTCTTTACTTCCATCTTTGATGTCAAGGTATTTTTGGAAGCCAGGGTACACAGCCAATCTAGATCTAGTATTGTCATACCATAGTGTATATGAATCGGTAGACTTATTGTAATTTACCAATTGCATCAGATCTGTATCGCCTGACCAGATGATACAATTCTCGCCTTTGCTATTAAGTGCACAAGTCCAAGCATATACTAGGTCATCACCTTCGGCACCTGATACCCTGTGTATAATTACACCTTTCTCTTTTAGATATCCGGTGAACTCTTCTACTACTTTATGTACATTTGCCCAGTGTATCTTACTGTCCTGCTCTCTGTTAGCCTTGTATTCAGATTCAGGAAACAAGTCTTTTCTCCAGGACTTTGAGTCTTGTGTGAAGATTATTCGGCCGGTGATGTTTTTGACTTTACGTAACTCAGATGCGAAATCTGTGGCCAGTTTGCGCATGAATATAGCCATTTCAGATTCAGTAGACATAAATCTTGTATCTATGTTAGCTGATTCGCCAAAGCCTGCTGGGACTTTTTGTCTTGGTAGTACAAACAATCTACTGTAAATAAAGTAGTTGCCATCTATGATTAGATTGTGATTTCTCATATTGTTTTGTTATTTTGTAAATCTAACATAAAAATCTTTAATACTAAAGAGCTTTGCAGATTATTTTGCATGTAAAATACCCTGTATCGTATAAACACATGAAAGCATTGTAACCACTTGGTCGATAACATGTACACGTTGTGCTTGATGTTCAGCAACTGTTATTACTATTTGCGGTATATGCTTAGCTGCCGTCGGATGTTCCATTTGAATGTACTCAATAAAATCACCGCCGAGACCAGCCAATACGTCATCTACTCTATTACTATACTCTGATGCAAGATATTGATAGTTCTTAACAGGGTCGATGTTGTTGAATATCAATTCATAGACGTCTTTGAAAACACCATGGAATTTTTTTACATCATCAATTGTAATGGTTGTTTTACCTTCAGCAAGATATCCTTGCAGAACAGTAAGTGTATTACGTAGATCTGGGAATTTACGCTTTACTAATTCCAGAAGAGCTGGCTTTTCAATTTCAGCACCTTCCTTTTTTACAATTTCATATACCCGTTTCATGTAAAACTTAAGCTGTTCTGTCTCTTCCTCCTTTGTAAAGTCAAAGTTGATTTGCTCAAATCGGCTAAGAACCGCTTCAGGTATTTTATTGATGTGATTGGTTGTTGCAACGAATCTGGTGTTTTTTGAAAACGAATCCATTGTTGCTTTAAGCGCTTTATTAAACTGGTCACTTACACCATCAATCTCATCAAGTATCACGACTTTCATTTTACCTTCAAGTGAAGTCAAAGAAGCGGTAGTGCAAAACTTTGTAATCTTTTCACGGATTACATCAACGCTTGTCTCATCAGATGCATTGATGTAGCGATACTCTAGACCAAATTGATTACATAAGGCTTTAGCAGCACTGGTTTTGCCAGTACCAGGTGAGCCAAAAAATAGCATATGTTGATACACGCCATCGTTCAGCTTTGTTCTAATCCTATTTGGTATGATTAGATCTTCTAGTAATGCTGGGCGGTACTTTTCAGTTAATAAGATATTTGTTATAGACATAATTACACTTTATTCTTATACAACAGCAAGATGTTTAAGTTTCAATATATAAACCAAGATGTCGACAATGAAATACATAAAGACCTTTGAGGCTTTTCTATACGAGAAAGATGCAATTGATGCAACTGAGGATCAAATACAAAAAGCCATGAAAAGAGTACAGAAGTATACTAATAAGGCCGCGGCAGCCGAATATGATATCAAATTTAAGCAGGATAAACTTGAGTACGAAAGGAAAAAGGATTCATTCCAAGATGATATCAAAGGTGCCCAAGACGGAGTACAGAGAGAAACTGAAAAATCCGCATTAAGAGGGCTTAAGTCTGAATGGCAAAATACAAAGCAGAAGTATAAGGATCGTCTAAAAAACATGAGATGAAGCCAGTCAAATTTGTAAGATCAAGAGGTCACAGCAGAGGTTTATATGGCATAAGATTCAAAGAGCTTAAACCTTATCAAGTTAGATTTTTAGAACAAAACCCACTTATCAGGCCACATGCAGCAACTGATGATAGGTATGTTCAGGTTCTGTTCAAAATTCTAGAGTATGAAACACATCATAAAGATCACCTAAAGCTCTATTACAACAACTATACTGATAGAATAACCTGTTATGATGAGTTGATTGAAGACTCAAAAAGAATTAACTGGAAGTGTAGTATATGTAGATGTGAAATTAAATCTGAAATGAGTAATTTCGAAATAGGTAACTTTCTATGTGACACATGTATAGAATCACATGGTAAACCAACTGAAGTAGTTGACGATAGAATCCTAGAGTCAAGTGTAAGATTTAGAGAATATTGTAGAGATATTCTTATGCAACAACAAAAGAACTATCTGAAGTATATCAAGGTCTTTGAAAGAGGTGTTAAAAAATAGAAGACAGATTACAGAACTTAAACACCTTTAGGTTACTTTTAGGATTTGTGTTATAGATTTCAGCAGCATGATTAAGTATGTCTGCATTGTCATTAAAGTATCTCATCATTCCTTTGTAAATATGATCTCTGCTATTACCTGCAGGATATCCATCATGAAAGTGTGATTTACCTCCAGTATGACCCATATCATATCCCAGTAAATATATCTTTTTAGCACCTAGCTTTATAGCAAGACTGATTGCACCATAACCTGAATTGTTACCGGTTGATAGACTATCTGGTGATGTTAAATCAATTGTCTTTCCACCTGCTGGTCTTAAAAGAGTAACATCTGACGCAAGATCCCTAGGGTTAGTGCTGCCGGTGAATTTCATACAATGTATTTCATCTATTTCAGATTTGTACCATGTATAAAAACGACTATCTGTCCAGTATATAGCACCAGGCTCTTTAACATATCTAAAGGCTTTATTGATTGCTATTACGTTCTTACCATTTAGCCTATTGAAATCAAAATCACTTAAGCTTGCGCCACCTGCAACTATATAAACCGTCTGGTCTTTCCATACTTTAGGTATGCTACCATAGTTATAGCTTGCTCGTCTAGGATTAACCCTTTGTTGAATTTGAGTTTGCTTTCTCTGTTCAGCAATAGCCTGCTTCTCTCTTACCTCTTTAATTCTGGCCCTTTTCTCGTCTATAGTCATTCTAGCCGGATTAGAAACCGCACCCATTTTTTTATCTACAGGTTTCTGATGTACATTATTGAGCCTCTTGTTTAAAGGGGCTTCTTTTTGTACTCTTTCAGGTTTGATATAATTAGTTCGGCGTATTGACATATAAGTATGAGTAGGAAGTTGGTTTATATTTTTCTATCAAGGTTGCCCATTTATAAGCATTATTATCAGTAACTTTAATTTCTGATAAATTCATTGTCTTAAATGGATTGGCATGTTTAACCTTCTCAAATGAGCCTTCACCTGGATTTCCTGCAAAATGCGTAAAATAAAAATTGTGTGATTCGGATATTTTATCGGGTGCCCAAGTAAAAGACATGTCGTCTGTTACTTTTACATTTTCAATCATTAATGCATTCCATAACTGGGTCCACATTTCAGAGCAGTGTATTTGTATTTTAGACCCATCTGCTTGATACTCTTTTAATTTTTCATGTACTTTAATGCTATCTGTAGCTGACTTCATAAAGTATTCAGGCTTAGCATTTTTATAAAGATATTGCGCACCGCCTGCTGAAGTATTCTCTTTAATTATTTTGACATCAATCCCTACAATATTAGCGATTTCTAATATCTGATCTTCACTTAAATGTTTTCTTAGATAATTATAACCAAGATAACTTTCACAGTTTGAAAAATGCCAATCCCTATTTTCTACTAGCTTACTATAATTTAGATCCTTGTTAAAGAGAACATCTGAATCTATTGCTAATATATTTTCAAGCTTTGGCTTTGAAGTATCAGAAGTTCTTAAATATAATCCGTATGGCTTTCTTGCAGCTTTATAACCTTTAAACGACTCAGTTATGTTTTTAGTTAATCTATAATATGAAACATTTGAAATACTTGATAAATGTTTGGACCAATCGGAAGGTATTTCACTCTCATGTAAAACTACAACTTCGAAATTGATATATGGGTAATTTTCTTTCATGAATAACGATTGCACTTCTTGTTGCCATAAAAAGTATTCCCTATCTTCAATAACTGAAACTACTGTAATCTTTTTACAAGACTTATATTGTTCTAGTGTAAGCATATATTATTTATCTAAACACCAAAAAGACCTCAATTGAGGTCTTTAAGATTATTATTTAGTAATAAATTACACCTGTTGTATTTTCAATTACTAATTATTTATTTCCTTTATATGCTTTTCTAAATCGTTGAGCAACGCTTTCATATATTGAAGTGTCTACTGAAGCATTAGCGTTCTTTTTAGTAGTAGTTTCGGCTTCAGTTGTTGTCTCTGCTGCTGTTGTTGTCTCTGCTGCTGTTGTCTCTGCTGCTGTAGTAGTTTCGGCTTCAGTTGTTGTCTCTGCTGCTGTAGTAGTTTCGGCTTCAGTTGTTGTCTCTGCTGCTGTAGTAGTTTCGGCTTCAGTTGTTGTCTCTGCTGCTGTTGTTGTCTCTGCTGCTGTAGTAGTTTCGGCTGCTGTAGTAGTTTCGGCTTCAGTTGTTGTCTCTGCTGCTGTTGTAGTTTCGGCTTCAGTTGTTGTCTCTGCTGCTGTTGTAGTTTCGGCTTCTCCACCCTTACCTTTTTCTTTAGCTTCAGCAGTCTTTGTTTCAATGTAATCATCCATTTCAGCCTTGTTGTTTATTTCACCAACACCTGTCAGACCTCTATACATTGAAGCTTTTTTGTCTTTATCTTTTACTTTATCTAAAACACTTGAACCGGTTTGCCATTGTTTGAATTTTTGTTCATCTAAATCGTCCTGTGTCTTTTGTAATGTCTGCTTTTCTTTATCTTCAGTTGCGCTAGACATTTTATTAGACACTATTTTTTCCTTGTCTTTGATGTTATCTAAAGCAGTGTTTACCTCGTCTAGCTTTGTATAATCTTCTGGTTCTAAACCAAGTTCTTTTTGCTTTTGCTTAGCTTCTCCATCCTGTGCAGTAAGCTCTTTGTCTATTTCTGCAGCCTCTTGTCCCATTTCTTGCATATTGGCTTTAAGTTCGGCTTGCTTGGTCTCATCTGCAGTTTGCATTTTAGCCTGAGCCTCTTCCATTCTTGATGTAATTCTTTCTCTAGAAAGAACTCTCTTTAAGTAGCTTGAAGTTGCAGTCTCTTCTGCCTCTTTTTCAATTTCATCAGCAGCATCAGTTGCAGCATCTATTTTTTTCTCAAGAGTATCTTCAAATTTGTCTATACCCTGTTTGTACTTTTCTTTGAATTTTTTGATCTGATCAGGTGATGCACCTTTTTCTTTAAGCTGTGCAATCTTTTCATCCATCTCCTCGTTTTTCTGTGCAATCATCTCTGTTGCTTTAGTCTCAGCTTGTACTCCCTTTAAACGAAGATCTGTAGCCTTTTTCATGATCTTTTTAAGCTTTGGTCTACGGAACAAGAAGTCAATAATGATATTATTTTCTTCAGCGGCTTCTAAGAGTTCTTCCTCTGTAAGCTGGCGTTCAGCCTCTTGTGATTCTTCACCTACCAACTCCTCGCCGTCTTTAGCATTTTGCTTTTCAGGCTCTCCCATTTTCATGATTTCGTCTTCAATCTCTTTGAAGCTGGCATCAACATCTTTACCGAAACCTTCAATATCTATTTCAATGCCAAAATCATCGTCGGTAGCTGGCATCTCTTTGATTTTTGCGTTCTTCTCTGGACCATGTTCGGCCTTCTTTATTTCTTTAGCAGCCTCTTCTACTTCATCATCGTCATCGTCATCAGACTCCTCAGATTCTGCATTATCAGAATTAGCCATGTTGTCTTCAACTTCCTCCTCCTCTTCTTCTGGCATATTAGCTAACTCATCCTCATTTTCTAAAAATTCAGAATATGATTTGATTGCTTGATATTCAAGAATTGAAATTATACGTGAGTCGTTTGTATAAGCCTCATACGCTTCAAATAATTTAGAATCGATATGGGATATAGTTTCAGTGTTTTCTGTTGTAAAACTTTCGAATATAGGTTTTACACCATCAGATTTACATTTTTCAATATAGCTATCTAATACTGGAATTGAAATTTTCATAACTAGTTATTTTATTTATTTATTACTAATCTATATATCTGTACTATAGACAATAAAAAAGCGCTCCGAAGAGCGCTTTTTATATAGATTCTAATTAAGATTAGATCATGTTGTAAGAACCGAAGTTAACACCAAGTGTGATGTAGTAGATTTGCGGGAAGAAACCAGCTTCTACTAATGCATAACGTGATTTAACTGCGATTTTTGGAGCCATTGTACCTTCTGCGATAGTTTGTACAGACTCTGCCATCAAGTAAGGCATGAATACCAAACCTGGTGAGTTAGCATCACCTTTTCTACCGATACAGATACGTGTATCAGTCCATGCCATGTTAGGGTCAACATAAATGTTAACACCGGCGATAGAACCGATTGGGTAAAGTGAACCAGCAGCTTGGCTTACTGTGTTGCTAAGTGGGTAAGGCACGAAACCGGCGATGTCTTGTAGAGCTGAAGCAATTTGACCGTTTGTAACAGCGAAGTTGGCAGCACCACGACGACCGCGGATTGCGATAAGGTTAGCAGCAGCTAAGATCTTACTCATAATCTTACGTTGCAATGTACCACCGTTGTCACCATTCGTTGGAACAGTAGCAGGAGTAGCGATTGTTACGTTAGAGTTAGTGTAAGCACCTTTACCTAGGTTAAATGTAAACGTACCAGAAGCAGCTACATAAAGGTTAAGGTTAGTACTGTCAATGCTATACACTTGTTGAGCGTTAGTAGCACCTAGACGGAACAATCTTTCAAGGATGTTCTTGTTGATAGTCTGAGTCAATTCGTTGATAAGAACTGCTTCAACTTGAGCAACTGCGTCGATACCGTACTGCTTAAGGTCTTGAACTTGTTCACGAGTTACAGCAGCTGCAACTTGTACAGTAGCCGCAGCAACTGACTTGTTAAACAACTGAAGACCCATTAAGTTCTCCTTAGTAGATTCACCTTCTTCTCTTAGGTATGGATCGTTAGAAGTAACTTCACCAGCTGAGAAACCACGACCAGAGAAACCTGAGATGTGATCTTCAAGAGCTTTTACCAATTCAGGGGTTACATCAAGTGAACCGATTGAACCAAAAAGTACACTAGCACCAGTTGTTGCGTTGGTTGACAAGAACCAAGGACCTGGAGTAGCTGTATCATTGAAGACATCAGCGATAGTGTAAGCTGAACCAACTAGGTTACCTGCGCTGAAGGTTGAAGGATAAGAGTACGTTGTAGTATCTTCGTTAGTGTCAATCTTAAAGATTGGGAAACCGTCGATACGTGAACGACCAACTACTGTGAAACGGTAAGGAACTTCAGAACCGTTAGTTACGTAGTATACGTCACCTGGCTCAACATCTGTAGTAGTGTTGAACTCAGCGTAAAGGTCAGCCTTAATCATTACTGGAGCTGTACGACCGTCAGCACCGCCTAGACCGTTAACTGCTTGTGATGGGTCTGTAAGAGCACCACCAGAGTAAGGGAAGTCAAGGTAAGTCAACATACCGAATGGACCACCCATTGGAACTACAGGTACAAGGTCAAGACCTACAGTCTGTGCAGCAACTTGCATAGCAAGTGGAAGAAGGCTGAAAGGCTTGTCGCCAGAACCGGCAGTTTGTGCTTGGAAGTCAACGTTAAGACCAGGTGCACCAGGTGAAAATACTGGACCCATACCTGGAACGTTCATACCAGGATTCATGTGAACGTAGTTATACACGCTCTCATTTACCATACCTGCATCTTCTGCAAGTTTGTGGAAGTGGCAATACTTAGACATCCATTCGAGTTTACTAGGATCAGAGATACCAGTAGCGCTCTCGATGATAGGAGACCATGCTGCTTTAACTTCCGCTTCGTTAATCATTTGTAACATTTTTTGGAAATTTGTTTTTTATTTGTTTTTGTTGTTTTCTTTGGTGTATTTTGCAAATCTGCCTTCAAGTTGATTCTTGAAACCGTCTAAGAAAGAGTTTGAAACCTGATAGCCTTTAACATCATCTGGTGCTGCAACTTTAGATTCATTGATACGTTCAACTTGAACTTGCTTGTCTCTAAGATCGCGTGTTTGCCAGAAGTTATTGATTTGATACTCTGTTGCCAGATTGTATCTCTTTGATTCGGCTACGATTTCGCTTTTTCTATTAGTAGAAAGCTTTGACCAGGTTTCATTGTACTCTACCGGCATACGCTTGATAAAGTCAGGAGTACCTGAGTCTCTATTTACTACTGATTCGAAGATTTCATTGGCAACATTGCCAGCGAAGTATTCTTTGTTTGATTTGTAAGTTTCGATTAACTCGTTTCTCATACTTTCATTCAAAGATTGGAACTGCGTCTTCTTGTCTTCATTTAAGAAATTCAAGAATTGCATATCACCATTGTTTACTGCTGTTTGCTTCTGAGCAGATTCTATAAGAAGTTGTAATTTCTCTGTAATTGACTTTTTGTAGTCTGAAGATTCGTGTACTTGCGTTTCAGCTGGCTTAGCAGGATCGGTATTAGAAACCGCATCTGCTGGTGAGTCTACATTACCTGAAAGTCTCTTGCTTAGTCTATCTAGGTTTTCACCAACATAATTGCTGTAACCACCAACTGTTTCAAGATTTTCTTTTAAGTAATCAGCGAACTTAACTACATTATTAAGGCCTTCGGTCAAATAATCATTGTGCTGCGCTAGACTATCCATATTCTCTGAAAGATAGTTAGAGAACTCAATAATCTTCTCAGCCTTTTCAGCGATTGATTCGCTGTACTGAATACCTTGATCCGCCCTTTCAGCTACATAGTTCATGTATTTTTCCATGCCGTTTACACCTTCTACGATATGATCGTTGTGTGTAATAACATTATCTAGATTCTCGGCGATAAAACTAGTATAAGCATGAAGTTCATTGACCTTTTCTGCTATATGTTCTGTGTACTTAATAACGCCTTCATTTGGGTTATTGTTAACGCCTTCTTTGATACCTTTTATCGACTCATGGATTTTTGACATCTCATTAGCCAAGTATTGCGTATACTTATTAAAGTCTTCATTTTTAATATAATCAGACATGTCGTTCGAATAGTTATTTTCTGTTATGTTATATTTATCGAAGTTAAAATTGCCTGGTAGCTCAAAAAGCTGTACGTCATCATCGGCCTCAAAGCCAAATGATTCATTAACTCTTTTAAGTTCTGCGTTTTCAAAACCAGGATCTGCTACAAGATCGTATGTAAAAAGCTTTTTGATTTTAACATGACCATTACTTTCTACAACGCCTGCTGCTCTACTTGAAATATGGATTGGAACACCTGCATCTACTAATGCTTTAGCTTCACGGCCTGCAGTAGTATTAAGAAGTCTGATACGGCCTTTAACCTGCTTAGTATTCTGATCGTACTCTAGATTTTCAATAACGTGTGATGCGTTCTTAAGAGAGATATCGAAACTAGATGGGTGATCTAACTCACCCAGTAATTTACCGCCCTTTATCTTTTCTTGTAAAGACTTTATCTGTGGTACATATTCGTTCTCGTCATAGATACGATTATTCTTGTTCTTTACGCCGATTTCACCGAATATTCCTTCAAGGATATATTCCCCAGACTCGTTGTTTATATGAAGCTGGTTCGTCGAACGCTCTAGAACTAATAGATATTGATTATCTGCCATATTTGTATTGAGCAATTTTTTGTATATATTTTCGCCTCCGGGTTTTTTCGCAGGATTAGATACCAAGGCCGCCTAAGCCTAAATCATCTCCACCACCTTCCTCGGCCTTTTTCTTTTTCTCTTCTTCTTTTTTCTTCTTGGTTTCTACGTTTTGATTTAGATCACTAGGATCCATTTTCAAATACTTTTTAACTAAGAAGTCTAGATCGAAGTATGGGACATCATTCATGTTCTCATCGGTCTCTACTAGATTATCTTTAAGCGCACTAATAAAGTCTAGGCGCTTTTGCATAATCTCCATAGTCTTTAATTCATCGAACATGTTATCTTTATTGTACTGAATTGAGATCATTGACTTAAGATTTAAGTCCTTTTGTAGCTCAGGGAATTTAAGACACACTTGAATGTAAAGAGGTTTAACCAGAAGTTCCTGGAATGAAGAACGTAATCTGTTAATGAATTTGCTAAATTTAATCTCTTCTCTGATAAGACCTTCTGCTGTCATTTCGTATGTAGCAGGGCTGTCTTTATCAAAACGGCTGAAAGGAATTTTAGAAGCCAGTTTCAATTTATCGTGGAAGTATTTAAGAGCATCTGTATCGCTCAGGTCTGGACCGTCATTACCTAGCGTTTCAATCTCTGGTTGTTCACCATCTTTAGAAGGTAACCAGTATTCTTTATTGAAACTCATCATAGGTTTACCATTAACTGTCATTGAACCTGAGTCAAAATCAAAGTCTACAATTTCACGATAGTTATTCATCAACTGACCTAAAGATTGGCGAGCACGGGTTTTAGATTTGCCACCTACAGGAATCAAGAATTTCATTCTATAAGAAGCGTTCATCGTAGCCCATATAACTCTTGTATGCTCCATGATACGTAGAAGATTGAAGGCTCTGACTAGGCGTTCTACGTAAGATACTCTTTCGTTTGTTGCGACCGATGAATAAGAAAGATAGATCACTTGTGAATCATAAAGCTTTCTTTGTTTAACTGGATCATTTTTATGTTGATACCAAATCTTTTTATTGGTTTCCTTGTCAACGGCAGGCATTAAACTAACTGGGTCGATTTCTTTGAAACCAATGACTTCAGACTGATCATCATTGTAGATTATTTCAAATGCTAAATATCCATCAATCAACCATTTACGGAAATAGTACCAACCTGATTGGTCTTGAGTAAAGCCAAAGTATTGGTATATCTGGTTAAAGGCGCTTACAATATATTTTTGCACGTCTTCAGATAGACCTAGGTGAGAAGCATCGGGATAAGCAAAATAGTTTTTACTATCATATACAACTGCTTCATCACAAAGTGTGTCTAATATATCTTCAATCTCATCTTGAGTTGCAAACTTCCTAAGTTCAATTCTCTTTTGAGGATATTGTTGTATAAAAAAGCTAATACTCTTTTTAAGAGTTGTGTCAGCCATTGATAAGGCTGCAAATGGGTACCAGTAGTCTTCATTTTCTAGACCATACGGGTTAATCATTGTATAACCGAATTTATCTTCAGTAACACCAATTGCTTGAGAGTTACGGATAATCATATCGTCATACTTCATTCCCAGGCTACTCAGATTTTGCAATGACTTTGAAATTGAAAATCTTTTACTAAAGGGTCCGAATCTATCTAGGAATCCTGCCATCTAAATTATTTTTTCTTGTTTATATATTTGCTATATCCTGACTGAACCTTTCTGATATCAGTTTTCTTAAATTGAGCCAGATTAAGAAGAGGGATATAGACCCATCCTTCAGCTGATACTACTTTTGTGCTTTGCCTTAGATTTGTAACATATCTTTTTATAGCATAACCGAGTCCAGCAGTATTCAGAAACTTCATTATTGTTTTTTCATTAAATGAAAGAATAGGCTTCTGCGCTTTTGCCTGACCTGGTTTTTTACTTTCCTGTTCTTCTATTTTAGAACCAAAGCTTTTATAAATTTTATCTAAAACTCTAAGTTTAATATCCTGTGGTAGATAATTAAGATTAACGCCTATGTCATTTCCATCAACTGTGCCTAGACTTAATACTACCGGATTAGCATCCCATTGTTCAAGTCTTTCCTTTGTTACAGGATCCTGATATCTGAAAATGTATATTTTACCTGGTTGGAATGGTCCAGCATATGTTTGTATGCTAGTGTCGCCCTTACTCTTACCGACTGTTTTATACCATTGATTTGCAGCAGTCTTTGCATTATCTAACCCTCTGGCATTCTGTACAAAGTTTTTAACCTCTTGTGATAGTGTAGCCATTATTTAAGAGTTTTTTCGGTTAGTATAATATACTCCATGCCAATGCTTTCTGCAATCTTTTTTGCAGCCTCTGCTTTGAATACGTTTTTAGTGTATTGGTTGACGGCATAACTATAGTTGTTTAAAGCTTTCTCTGTCACTCTCTTAGGCGGTTTAGGCTTTTTTAATTGTGCTGATGGCTTTATTTCTACAATATATTTCTTTTCAGTACCATCCTTCTTTTTAATTTTCATATAAAAATCAGGATAGTAATTGTGATACTTTTTTGTAAGAGGGTTGTAGTATCTTATCTTGATAGGTTCAGAACCCCATTGAATAACGTCTTCATTCTTGTCGCAGTAAATCATAAATTTATACTCCCAGCTAGATCTGTATATGATTGGTCTAGGACCTACATATTTACCATTTAAGTCCTGGTAAAAACCTTGCTTAAATTGGCCTCTTTCTGGTTTAAGATTTTTGATTGACATTATATCGAGTAGATACCTTCAGAATCCATACTACCATCTATACTGACAGTACCATTATACTTCTTAGGATATAATTTATTCCAGCCCTTTGCATAACCCTTCTTTGCGATTTCTGTAAAGTATGCAAACGCATTTTTATATTTAGGATTAAAACCTCTCCAATACTTTAAAAGATCTAGCATAGCAAAAGCCAAACAATCCTTCTTATCATCTAAACTAACATACTTCATTTTGGTGATTGCCCTTTCTGCAAGAAGCATGAGCATTTTTTCCGCAGTAGATGTAAGTTTATCTTGATCTTTGGATTTTACAATCTCATCATAAAGATCCTTATTGTTAAGGTATTCTTTTTTTCTCTTAGCCTTTGGTTTGGTTTTCTTAGACTGAATTTCTCTTTCTATTTCAAGTGCAATCATATCAAGTGTGTTGTTATTATTAGGATCAATATCTACCATTAAAGTATATTATTTTATATGCAAATAATTGCAGTTGTTTCAACGCACAATAAGCGGACTGTTAAGTCCGCTTATTGCTATTTAATAGATTGTGTCTAGTTTAAAGAAGTATGTTAAGTTCTTTTTCGAATTTTTCAATTTCTTCAGTTATAAGTTTGTTTGCTTCAGAGATATATTGATTTTTCATATCTTCTTTACTAAGCTCGCTTTTTTGCTCTTTTAGGAAATTGATTTTATCGAACAACTCATTCTTTTTACTTTCAAGAATTTTTGCACTCTTAACATCTTCTGAAAGTAAATCTTCTACAACTACGCTGATGTCATAGTTAATGAACTCTTTTACGATCTGAACCGCTTTAGTAGCGTTCTCTGCTTTAAAGAACTCATTGATTGCCATTGCCTTGTTGATCTTATTGATATAGATGTTCTCACCTAATCTCATAATGTTTGCAGTAAGACTATGTTTGTGTCTATGGTTAATACTGTAAACAAAATCAAGTTCAACAAATTTATCAGCGTGCTCATATGCTGCAACCAACATATCCGTCTTGTTCATTTCGTTTAGATCGAAATGGCAAGTAGATACTAGAAGATTTTTAAGCTGTGACTTTTCTGTGAATACAAGCTGTCTTCCATCTACGAAGAAGTCTCTACTGCTTTCGTTTAATTGAATTTCATATACATGATTTCCTCTGTAGAATGTCATTTTATTGTCTGAGAACCTAGCATTCTCCTCTACTGCAACGAGTGTAAGGTATGCTGCACCTACTTCCTGTGGGCTAATTCTTGAAATTTGACCATCATGCATTTTGAATATGCTACCTGATACACTGAAGATATGGCTACCGTTATTTTCAATAATAGGTGAATATTTTTTCACAACAACATGGTCATGGGTCTCATTTACATCATTTTGCAATGAGTTGATATTCTCAATAATAGCTTTAATCTCAGGAATCCAGGTGTGTACTGTAAGTGAGTATTTAGCCTTCTCTCTGATTTCAGACTCTGTAAGGCACATCAAATCCTCAAGAACTGGGAATGCCTGTGAGAAGTAAGCATTTCTGTTAGATGTTTTAAGCTTTGTATAAGCTGCATCAATTTGAATGCTAATTACATTTTCATTTAGGAAACTTGAAATTTCATTTACTACTGATGCAATTGATTCAATCCACATATAGTCTTTAGTTTCGAAAACCAAACCCTTTGCAATATGAGGATGTGAATAGTTAGAAGATGCTATAATCTTCGAGTATTTTTCTAGAAGCGACTTCAATGAAGATGTATGGAATGAACCGCCCATCTTTTCTGTGATAGCCTTAAGGCTTGAAAGCTTTCCTTTAAGATCCAGCTTCATTTCAGTATTCTTAGCATTTGACTTTTTAGCCTTAGCTTTTTCATTACCAATAAGTTCAGCAACAGTTTCGCTAAGTTGCTTAGTCGCTTTCTTTAGAGAATCGTCTTCAGTAGAAAGTGTATTAAGCTTATCTAAAACTTCCTTGCTAGCTTCTATTTTTTCTTTTAGTTCCATTTTTATAATTGTATCTTTTGTTTGTTTTGGTACATAACACTCGATAGCTTCATACGCTTTTTGCTTGTCTACACCTATCATGTTAAGTACGTTAAAAATCATTTCTTGATTTTTACCAGACTCATGTAGGACTAGAATAAGATCTCTAAGATTATTAGACCCAAAGTTATTAGCTGGGTTACTATAGTTAAGCGTAAATTGCTCGTTTACTTTTGACATATCAGACCTTTGATTTTTGTTATATATTGCGCATATTAGTGATTGGTTTCATTGAATGCACTATCTCCATCCGGTATAACTAGACCTTTATCTTTTTCAATATTAGGTACAACATAACCGGGATTATCGATGTTAAACATTCTATTACCGCTGTACTGTTCATCACTTTTCTCAAATGAAGGTATAAACGAAAGCATTTCAATAGAAAATGTTATAGTGTATTGCTTTTGATCATTAAAGCCAAACTGTATTGGCCTTTCAAAAGCTTGATCCTCAGGAAACTTATAGTATGAAGCCAATCTAAATGTACCTTCCTGTAGTGTACCAGCATCAACATTAAATTGATTGCTTTTATATAGAATCTTTATCAAAGATTCTGCAACTTTAAATTGGTCTAGATTACTATCAACTTTTATAGTACAGTCAAAATTCATAGTAACAGGTATCATCTGAAACTGTGAAATAAATGATCTGACAGTCTGATCAGGCATTTCTTTTACATAAGTACCTCTTACATATTTGTTAAGCAAAGACGCAGAATCGATATTCATGCTTGTCATGTTTATAATACCGATAGGTAACTTATTATAATTACCCATGGCCACTTGATTACCTGGGTCAAGCAACGAGTCCTGTAAGAAGTTATCATATAAGAAAGCTTCACTGCCTGTTATTGCGTAGTGAAAAGGTATAGGAACCCTTTCTCGGTTATCTTCTGTCCTTTGGATATAGTAATAAACCTTGTTGTTTAGGTCGGCAAGTAAACCAACTATGACGTGTCTGATGACACTGTCGTCCTTATTAAATTTGAGATTATACGTTGCCATTTATTGATTCTACGGTTTATATATCTTAGTTGATTGTCTCAACTGTAAATTTGCTAAAACCATTATCCTTGTAAATCTCTATCTTTTTATCGAATATTTCAAGTGGCAGTACGGTGTGGTTGATAACAAAAGTATTAAGGTTATTCTCTTTGATTACTTTATTCAGAATCTTTAGTATGCTATAGACACCATCCGCATCAACTGAGCTAAAAATCTCATCTAAGAATAAAATGTTAAGTTGCGGAAATCTAAGCTTTAGGAGTTTAATAATTGCTATGACAATAATAAAGTCCGCCTTCTTTCTTTCACCAGTACTTAAAGTTTTAGGATTGACATCTTCACCCAGGTGATTGATAAGACAATTGAACTTGTCATCAAACCTTATATGAAAGCTTAAGTGCATTTCAGAAACCATTTGGGCAATTGATGTGTTAAGACCCGGTAGTATTGTTTTAACCGCTAGGTTCTTAACACCGTCATCACCTAATACCATTTCAACCAGAGACATGAAATTGTCTTCATCATATCTGGTCATTGAAACAAGATGTTTTTCTCTTTTATTTTTCTTGAACTCATCTACAAGGCTATTCAGTTGCGTAAACTGACCGCTTGTTTCTAAACCTTTTGATATAGAAACCAGCTCACTTTTAATTGTGTTAATTCTAGAGTTTAGATCCCATATTTTATTTGAAACTGCGTTTTGCTTTTTCCTATTCTCGGAAAAGTTACCTTTAAGATCAGTTATGTCCTGTTGTATTTGTGAGATAACTGATGGCATTGTCACAGCAATCATTTCATTCTGTTGCTTTATATGAAGATGTATGCCTTCATCAAGAGGTGACTCACAGGTCGGGCATTTTTTATTTTCATACAACTTCAGTTTACGTTTTGCGTTATTTAGAACCTCGTTATTTTTGTTGTACTCATCGTTCTTAGTGCTGATCTGCTCTTCGATTTCGTCATGTAACTTAGAAAGCCTTTCATTTGCTTCATCAAGTTTTTTCTTATCGGAGTTAAGTGTTAACACTTCGGCTTTAAGTGCAATTATCTTTTCTTTATCCTGGTCTGCAGATATCTTTTCTAGTTCTTCTATTTTATTAGACGTAGAAGTGATAGAGGCCTCAATCGTTCTCAGCTCATCTTCAATTGATTTCAATTCGTCTTTAATTTCCTTTTTCATATCCTTGACACGGGTATACATGTCATTGATAATTGAAAAGCCAAAAAGCTTATCGACGATATTTCTCTTGTCCTTTGGGCTCATTGTCAAAAATGACTTAAAGTCATTTACTGAAAGAATGATTATATTTTTGAAAACGTGGTATGGTATTTCATAGACTTCATTTTCTAAGTAGTCTTGAACATTACTCATACCTGCTTGATCTAGCTCAACACCATCAACGGTAGCATTAAAAAGCTTAGGTGCGATACCTCTTTCAACTATCACGCTTTTTTTCCCACATTTAAGCTTGATACGAACCCACAGGTTTTTATTGATTCTGTTAGGAAGGTCAGGTAAATTAAAATCTTCTAGCTTACCATAAAGCCCATAGATGATTGCATTGGCTATAGTAGATTTACCATAACCATTACCGCCAAGAACCAGATACAATGAACTTTTATTTTTATCAAATTCAAGTGTTTGTATTTGGTTTCCGTATGATGCAAAGTTCTTAAATGAAATTTCTTCTATCTTCATTCTGCTTTATATTTGTTACTACAATCGTTATAAAGCTTTTCGATTGTCATAGTTAATTTAGATTTGTTATCATCATCTATATTCATGCTTTCAACGAACTTATTACAGAGATTGATAACGTTGAAGTTCTTATATCCATTTTGAACTTCTTCTGTAATAGAATCAATGTCTATGTATGTTTTCTCATCATAGATATTTGGTTCTATTTTTCTGGCCTCGGCTTGTACCATGGCCATAAAACTCGACAGGTTATATTTGATTGGAATATCTGATGCAATATAGAGATCGACAAAGTTATTTTTCATCAACTCTTTAATCTCATCTATAGTCTTGTCAAGTATCTTTGTTAAATTGAGCTTAACAAATTTTGGTGTATAATTATTTTCAATGAATTGATGGTCACCTGTTTCTAAATCTAGAATGTAAACACCTTTAGAATTATCGCCATCTGAACGCGTCATTTGATATGCATTACCTACCATAACAACATTCTTATTCTTTTGGGCATAATGTATATGGCCAGAATAGACTCTAATATATTCAGCGAATTTACCGACAGGCGTCCCATGCTCTTGCTTTGATTTTTTATTAAGCATCAATCCTTTCATTTCACTATGTGAAAAGATATAATCGGCTTTGCCGGCATATTTTACTAGATACTCGGCTTCGACTTCAGGTGTTGAACACCATGGTAACATAAGACATTTAGCTTTGCCAAAGTCTACGACATGTGGTTGTTTATAGACATGAAGATTAGGAATATACTTAAAGCTGTCTAACGAAGAGACATCATTACTATGTTTATAGTAAATGTCATGGTTACCGACGATAATATGTGTTTCAATTATTTCAGATATTCTTGAAAACACATCTATGGCATAGTTGTTAAATTTTAAGTTAACTGACTGCCTGTTATCAAAAACATCACCTAGTTGAACGAACACGTCACCGGGTCTATAATGCTCTTTTAGCATTGGGATAAAAAAATCCTCAAAGTAACTTTTGGTTATTTCAAACCATTCCATGCTACTAGCTCTTATACCAAAGTGCACGTCGCCTAGAATGAATATTCTTTTAGCCATGTTAAAATAATTTACGTATACCCTTTTTGTCAAGGATATTTAGTTTTTTATCTAGCTCAAGTATTAACTCCTCTTTTGCAATATTACTTAGGGAGTTGTAGAATTTGTTGGGTGCAACATCTAGAAAATCAGACAGTACCGAAAAGATTTCGGTTTTAGTATATTCATTTACATTTTGACTTATGTAAACATATATCTCATTGATGGATGATTTACTGAGCTTATCGGGGTTGATTTTATCATACTCAGCGTATTCTGAATACTTACTATTTTTAATAAGTGTTTCAACTTTCTCAAAAAGAATCGAGTCATGTACAGTATCTTCCACACTTGAATCCCCATCATATGAAGAATCTACCCTAAATGCTATCGGCTGTGAATCGTACTCTGTTTCATCGAATTTATTATCGAATATTTTATCTCTTTTTGTTCTCATATATTTAATTTATACCTGAACTGGATGTTTCATTAGTCTCATTCAGTCGCATATAGTCGTAGTTTATATTGAATTTACATTTTAAGTTTTTACCTTCACCGTCTCTTATTTTCAGTATCTTTAACCAGTATTCATGTTCAGAATGCATTAGCTCATCTTGAATGATAGCATACATCATATCGGCTGTATGCGATAGACCTGCAGATTCTGATATATCTTCCATTCCAATATCTGTTGAGTTGTAGGCACCTCTTTTAATCTGAGTAGCTGTTACAATTAACCATTTATTTCTATCAGCCATTGCTCGAAGATCTTCAGCTATCTGCTTGATCTTCATATAGGTGTTTTCACTATTTGGATTTCTATGGTTACAAAGAATATTGATATAGTCTATAACAACTGCTCTTAGTTTTGCACCTGTCGTTTCTTCTAGATCTAGCAAATAGTTTTCAATATCAGGTACGGAGGCTTGGCTGGTTGGAAACTTTTTAACGAATAATCTACCAGGTGGGAGTAGGCCATCGCCCACATTTTCCAATCTTCTCTTCATAAAAACTACGTCTTTAGACTTGGTGTCGTATTCTGACATAGATATATTAAGGAGATTAGCCCCGACTCTTTTAATAACTTTATGACCTGCCATCTCAGCTGTAACAAAAGCTGTATTGTAACCTAGTCTTACATAGTTTGCTGCTTCATTAGCAAGCCATATAGATTTACCGACATTTTGTTCACCGGCATATACAACAAGAGAACATGGATCATAACCGCCATTTGTCACTCTATCAATAAATGAATATCCTGAAGATATCTTATCTGATGTGTGTTGGATGTGGGCATCTGGATTAAAGAAGTCTAGACCGAGATCCTTGTCGAAGTTAATTTTATTTCTATCATTGATAACCTCTCTGAATTTAGAAATAATAGATTCAACATTGTCTGGTGTAACATTGGCCGTCTTTACATATTCAATACCGTCAATAAGGCTTTTGTCAAAGTTCCTCCATTTTATCCAGGACTCTGCAGTAGTTTCTAACCAGTCCTCATCATAGTCACTTAGATTAACATCGTATACCGTGTCAATTATATTTTCTGTGACTTTATCTTTGGCCTTTTTAGAGTTTTGAACAAGAAGTTTCATCTGAGACGATGTCGGCGGCTCAGAAAATTTCTCATAAAACTTCTTGGCTAAGAATGCCAAGATGTCGATATCAGGATTGGTAAAGAAACCGTCACCTATTATCGACAAATACTTTGGCTGCTTTAGACAGAATATAAAAAATAGCTTCTCGTAATTTGAATTAAATTGCATTTTTAATGTAATCGTTTATAAGTACTTTATAAGTAGTACTGTCCTTTGTTTCTCTGGTTATAGCTAGATAACCATCGTTGACCAGCTTATTCAGTGATTCAACGATGGTATCTAAATGCTCTTGACCGAGTTTCTTGATTATGAAGTTATCTGTAAATGTAATATCGTCAGAACCATCTTTTTCATAGTGGCGCTTAATTGCAAAGTACATTATGTCTTCACCTGTCGGATAGCCAGGTAAGTCTTTGTGAATACCTAGAATATACTTCAGCTTTATTTTACCTGGATCAAACATTATTCTGCGTCGTCTTCAAAAATAGTTTCGTCATCGATATCAAATTCATCAATACCGGCATCTTCTATTCCGTAGTTAAACAATGGTTGGATATGAGCGTCGATTGCATCGAGCACTTCTGTTGTAAATACCTTGTCTGTAAAAAACTCGGCATTATCAATAGTTCGACCTAGGTGTCTTACTACTATTTTGTTAGAAGATTCAGATGCTTCAAAATATCTGGTGGTTATTTCACCCGTTTCAGTATCAGTATATGTGAATGGAACTAAACCGATTTGGTCTTTCTCCTTTAGTTTAGTATATTCCTTTTCAGAATACACATAACCTTTTTGAATACCGCAAGTTTCCCATGAAATGTAATTTTCTAGGCCAACATATTCGTTCATTCCTTTATTAAAAGGGATTTGGAATTTAATTGAAGTTGGTTTAGCAAATCTGTTTTTATTTGGACGTGCTGTTACAATGATACCTGTCTGTTCAGTTACTTTCTTACCGTCTACTTTCCTAACCTCTTTTAATTTAGCTTTGCTTAAGAACAGGATAATAGATGCTGCATACTCTGGACCTGTACCACCTCCTGCTTTCGCTTCTGGGTAAAAGTCTTGAGTCATGTAAACGTGGTTACTGAAGATAAATGTAGCTTTAATCTCTGCCATCTTATTCATGATAATACGGAAGATAGACTTCATTTTCTTAGATCTAGACATGTCTGCCTTATCAGATCCTGATATCGCATCATCAACTTCTTTCTTAGAGGCAAGGTTACCTGCAGAGTCTAATACAAATAGGATACGCGGTATTTCATAACCACCTCTCTTTGCATCGATAAGTGTTTGACATGTTTGAGTTACAATGGTTCTAAACTCTTCAACTGTACCGATTGGTTCATAGCGAACTTTACTGGTATCAATACCGAACTTAACCATTTGCTCTTTGTCAACAGCGTTCTCTGAATCAAAATAGATTACATAGTAATCATCTGCAATGTGGTGCTTAACTGTGTTTAAGATAAGATACGTTTTACCGGTACCTGATGGGCCTGCTAATGCAATTGAACGATTGCTTGGATATCCCTTTCGAATTGAACCAGTAAGACATGCATTCAAATGGTAATTACCGCTATGCATGTATTTGTCAATTTCGCTAAATTCACTAATGTCCATTACTGAACCCAATGAGCTGGTTTTCGCAAGCTCTTTATTTAAGTCTTCGAAACTAAATTCGCCTTTAGTTTTTAATGTTTTTGCCATATTATTATTTTTATTTTATATCAGAAAAGTGCAGTGCTGTATATTAAATTACGGTCTAATGTTTTTAGACCTGTTGCACTTAACACACGATTTAGTGGTTCGATCATACATTTTTCAAATTGTGCTTCATAATCTATAGTAGGTGCAAATTCATATGGATATGATCCAGCCTTGAAAGCAAATACGTTACAATCCTTATCAGTTGTTTCATACATCTTTAACTTCTCGGCGTTACCAATCAACTGATACTTGTTCTTAAACTTAGAGCTGTTAAGTAAGAAGTTATAATAGCCTGCTGATCTTACGGTCATTGGACAACCGGAAGCAAACTCAAATGTATTAACATCACTGACAATGTACTTTTCATAGTTATTCATTCTTAAGCTAAAGCAGATGTCTTCGATGTTTGCTATCTTAAACTCTTTCTTTGCCTCTTTTAAGAATTGTACAATTTCAGAAAGCTCTATATTGTCTTTGCCGAGTATAAGTTTGATTGCATCATTTAATCTCTTTCTTGCGAAAAGCGGAGTAGATGATTGTATAATCTCAAAACCCTTGGTTTTAATTTTAGTCAATGGGTCATAGTGATTACCTGGATCGGCCCATACAATATTCTGAATGTATTTTTTCTTAGCCAGCCAAATTGCATTCTTGGCAATTGATTCAAGCTCAAAGTCCAAGAAGTTTTCAGTAACATATCCGTCAGCGTATTTTTGTAGAACACGCTTGATGTAAGCATTAAGACGATTTTTATAGATCTCAAGAATGAAATCTTTCTCAGTTCCTTGCCAGTTAGACTTAACGATAGCTTCTTCAAAGGAAAGATAACACGAGTCTGTATCAATGTAAATAACAACAGGCTTTAATACCTGGCCTTTTACTTCGATGCCCATCTTTTCATGCAGCTCTTTGTCTTTATGCCAAAAATCTTTAAAGTAAAGATTAACCATCTTTTCAGTATACAGAATGGCATTCTGACCTTGCAATGTAATGCTTTCAGCAATATTGATATTGAAGAAATAGAAGTACTCATTACCGAATGCACCGTATATCGAGTTAAGTATTCGCTTAACAGATTGCTCTTGGTTGTAGTACTGATTAACTAAGTCTTCAGTATCTTTATATTTCTGTTTAAGATCTTCTACTGATAGGTTATCTAGATTAGTCATTTGAACAAACTGATACTGTTAATAGTGTATTGCTATCTTTTGATTTAAAGATTAGTTTATTAAGACACACTGACACTACATAGCTTTCTTTATCCAGTAGATTGAAGTACTTTTTATAAAGCATAACTTCCGCTCCGTTTACATCGCCTGCAGTCGCATCTGTTTGTGTAATTTTAGCATCAAATGAATCGCCTTTCACTCGAACAGAATCGTGTGTATACTGGATTTTGAATGTATCAGAGTCTTTATCTAAGTTGAAAAGTGAACTGATCTTAGTTTGCATGAAAGGTTCTAGATCAAAATCAAACATAAGATCCTTTTTGCTAAAGATAACTTTAACCTGCTCGCTAGTTAGGTCAATAAAACCTAACGATGGGTCACTGCAAGCAAGTGAAAGTGTAAGGTCTGTGCTAGATATTTTAATTTTAGTTGCAATCAACTCACCTTCCATTTCAGCGCATTCAACAACTCCTGTTAATTCAGAAGCATCAGTATCACTGAAGTTTCTAAGTGCTTCATTTATTTTAGAACCATTGAAAAATGAGATTTTCAAGTTTTTATCAGGTTGCTTTTCAAAGCTAAAGATTTCATCAACTGGAACCTCTTGGACTTTAACTGCGTCCCTTTCCGGTAGATATACACTTGATATTAGACTTTCGCCGTTGATTTTTAGATAGACGAATTTGTCGATAGATGTTAGTTTCGAGATGAATGAAGACAGTGCTTCAACATCAACTCTTGTAAGTTTTATTTCCATGAAAAATGCTTTATTGTTATACTAAACAGTATGTAATAGTTTCAACCCTAAAAAGCCTCAGTCAGAAGACTGAGGCTTTTTTAACCAGTAAAGTAAGGTATTAAGCTTGTTCGCCGTTCTTAATTTCTTGAACTTCGGTGCGAACCTCTTGAGCCATTTGCTTCAAAGTTTGCATTGCGCCACGAAGACGTGTACCTGCAGACTTGTTACCTTTTGCATAAAAAGATTCTGCATCTTTTTCTACTGACTCGAGCAATGATTTAATGTTGTTAAACTTTTCCATTTTATTTCGATTTTTGATTTATATTGTGCTTGATAATTATGTTTCAATTATTTTATCTCACAGGCACCACCTGCACAGGCTACTTCACCTTTAAGATCTGTATTATCATCTACTTCAATTACTCTAGATAGATCAACTTGTGTAAGAGATTCCATCATTTCATGATATTTCTCTTCAGTGCAGTCTTCAAATGGGGCTTGTATGTAAGTACCACCGTCGTAAGGTAAAACAGAAAGGCCATTATAACATGTTCTATTTTCCCACATCCATTCACCAACTCCTTCCCATTCTTCTGACTTAATACTTACAGTGGCTGAGATATTATGGGTGTTCATTCCAGTTATATGACCGGTTTTAATCCAGTTGTTGTAGAACCATTTAACTCTTTCTAAAAGATCATACGCTGATTCATGCCTTAGAATAGAACCCTTAGGTGATTTCTGTGGAATTGAGATGACAGCTGTATCATGTGGACGGAAATACTCATCTTCAACTAGCGTAGGATGGTAGATAGCAAGATATTGATAGATTGCTTCATTCTTACCTACTCTGATTCGGCGCATGTAGTAATCATTATGCCATGCATGAATACCAGATGAGCAGCCTAATGTTAATGAACTGGTACCTGCTGGTTTGATTGTAGTAACACGTGCAGCTTTATTGATACCAAGCATAGCCGCTGTTCTTGCATTTTCTTCTTTAGCACACTCTGCTGCTTCTTTAAGTGAGAACTTTTGAGCTTGACCGCTACCAATACCAGTTAAACCAATACCAACAAGAGCATCTTTCTCTGTAGTACGTTGCCATACTGGACGAAGATAATGGAAGTCTGTATAACCAGCTTGAAGTGTACCGATAAATGCAGCAGCTGTTACTCTAGCATTTAGATCTTCTTGTGACTCAACATCTGATACGTTTACTTCAGTTAAGTTACAGAACTGATTGGGTCTTAATGCTATCTCGCAACAAGGATTAGTACCCCAGTCTTTATCGTTAGTGAAATAAATACCTGGCTCACCAGAACCAGAGGCTTCAATCTTTTTCCAGATATCTAGGAAGAACTCCTTTGTAACCTTATTTCTAACTAGCACTGCTGAGTTATTTGCACGACCTCTTTGCGGATTCAATTCCCACCAGCTACCTGATTTACACGATATCATATCTTCATCGTCAGCGCTAAATAAACTAATAAGAGCTGCTCTACGAATACCACCTGCAAGTACTGCATCGGCAATATGGCAGATAATATCATGTACCTCAATTGTGTTAAGTCTGTCATTGTTTTCTTTTTGTGATAAGATACCATCGATTTTAATTAAACACTCTTTAAGAGGTTGTGGACCTGGGGCTTTACCACCTGATGTGATAAGTTTAGCACCCTTTGGTCGAATATCTCTAAAATCAAAGTCAATAGTAGAACCACCAAAGAAGTAAGACTTCATAAGAACTTTGATAGAATCCGCCCAACCTTCAATACTGTCTGCTACTAAAAATCTTCTCTTACGATTAGGATTTGGTTTGTTAATTTCAGGTAGTTCTTCTATGTGGTGTTTCTGTACACTGAAACCTACACCAGTTCCACCGAGCAATAAAAACATTACTTCACCAAATGAACGCCAGTCATCGATAGGTAGGTATGCGCAATTGTAAATACGATTAGGGCTAATTTCAATTGGCTTACCACCAAATTGTAATGAACGCATTGAAGGTAGAACCCTCTTGTCATATACCGCTTGATACTTTTCTCTAATTTCAGATTCAAGTTCTGGATATTTTTTAATATGCATTTCCATATTACGGGTAACCAACTCATCCCATGTTTCCCTTCTTTCAAATTCAGGTAGATACCTAGAGTATTTCATGTACACTGTAATGTCACTCAGGATCTGATTAGATAATTCCATAGAAATTCTGTCTTTTTTTATTTATTTTTTGTAGAGTATATATTTTTTTCAAGCAAAATTAAGCCTTTTCTTTCAGTTTTTTTGAAATTTCCTCGAGTTCAATTTTGTACTCAAGCATTTTCTTTTTGTACTCACGTCTCTTTGCATATAGATCAGTAAGTACTTTTTTCAAAATTGATGGCTCTTTTTGATAAACAGCACCAGTTGAAGTAGCAGTAAAGTCTTTTTTATCAAAGCTATCAATTTTACTGGCAGGTGCCATTTCAATAAAAGAGTCTGGCGAAATATTGAACTGTCTCATAATGGATGGGTATAGAGATGCAAAGTCAAAGCAGGCTACGGCCCTATGCTTACCAACAACCGGTTGCTTCACAAAGGCTCCGGTATATTGTTCATTCTTTTCCTTTTCCTTTTGGTAAGGCTTAACTGCCATTACTTTACCTCCAACAAGAAGGTTTCTTGCAATAAGCGATTCTGTAATTGCTACAGGTGAACCTGCTTTATAAAAGCTGATCTTACATATATTAGAAAGTGTAAGAACTACATGTAATGTTTTAAGTTTCTGGTCAATCAAATATACCAGAATACTATCGACTGCATTATAGTAAAGATATTTTTGGTAGTCATCTTCATATAGCTGTTGTAAACCACCATCGTACTTAATTTTACCAACACCAATTGTTTGCATTGCCGCAGTATTCAACTGGTTGTTTTCTTTTACTGATACTGTTCTATCCCAGTTGGAATAAAGATCCATATAGTCGACAATACCTATATGGTATGGCAGCCCATCTCTTGTTAAAGCACAGGTTGGCGATGCCTCAGCTGGATCAATTTGCAGGCGCTTACATCTGTTAACTATGTACTTCCAGTCAAAGTTAATACAGTTCCATCCACTAAGCATTGGAAACTTAGGCATGAACTTATGCATGAATGTATAGACTAGATCATACTCTGTATTAAACTTAATGTACTTAATATCCCAGTTGATACCAAACTTCTCAAAGTATTTGTTAGTATCAGCTTTAACCTTGTCTTGTGATTTCTGATCAAAGTCTTTAAGACCTAACACGACTACCTGATGGTTAGGTGAGACTACAGATATGGTTAAAATCTTGTTATTTGCTAGTTCAGGCTCTGGAAAGCCATCAGTTACTTCGGTTTCTATATCGAAAAAGAAAGTCTTCGGGAAATTATATCCAAAGATTCTTTCACTGTCTTCGGTTGGCAACCTTTCAATAAATTCAATAAGACCATGTTTAGATATTTTCTTTTCAAAGGATGCTCTTACTGGTTTACCATCCCAGTTTATATTGTGGATGCTACGTCTTCTGTCATTTTCTTCACATGTATACCAGTTAGGAAAATCAGTAGTGTCATAAGTCTTTAATTCGACTTCACCCTTTTCATTGAAAAAACTAAATGTAACTTGGTTTTCAAGTTGTTCAATATCTAATAGCATAGTAATTATTTAGTACCTGTTGAACCAAAGCCGCCTTCACCTCTTTCTGAAACTGTTTCTCCAAAGAGCTCATCTTCACTTTCAGTAACCTGTACAGGTACATAATTCATTTTAATACAAAGCAGTTGAATGATTTTGTCGCCTGGTGAAATAACCTGGGCTGTATTACCGACATTGTGTAGATCTATATGGATTTCACCTTGATATGATTCATCAATTACACTTGCGCCGACTAAAAGGTTTTTCTTTGCGGCGATACCTGACTTATTAAATGCAATAAGAGCATGGCCCTTTGGTACTTTAGCTTTAATGCCCGAAGGTATAAGAACCGATTGACCCGGATTCAATACCTGCGCTAAGAAATCTTCTGGAATATACAGGTCAAAACCTGCATCGTTAGAATGGGCTCTTGTAGGTGTTTTAACCTCTCTTGTTTTGTATATCTTCATGTTAGTATTTATGAAGTTATACTGATGACAGAGCCTATGTTTTATTATTTGTCAGATTGTTTAAGGAACTCATCATACTTATTAGGTGTAAATGAAACAGGCATTACACCTTTTTTCTTTCCTTTTTTCATGAGTTCTTTATCCTTTTTTGAGTATGGTGCAGGTACGTCACCTGAACCTGTAGTACCATATGGGCCGACTTCAGGTATAACTATAGGACCCATGCCGCCTACGTTCATGCCAGGATTAGGATGGACTCTGGCGTAATCTTCATTTATGAAGCTTTCAAAAGTTGGCACAAAGCTTTCTTTAGTTTCAGGTAGACCCTTATGTTTAGTTGAAGCAAAATCTTTAAGTTGCTTTTTAGTCATGCCTTTAGCAAGACTTGCAACTTTATCACTTACTTCATCCTGATCTTTCTTACCTGTCTTTACGGCATATGCCTGACCCATTAAACGCTGCTGTGCTTTACTTTGTGCTGGCATTTATCTAATTTATTTAATACTTTCCAATGTTAAATTCTCCGTCTTCTAGCTCAACTTTAGTAAGGCCGTCTTCAACATACTTGTTTTCTATCTTCTTATCCCAGTCAGGTGAATATAAAATCCATTTTTCGACACCGGACTGATCCCAGTATTCTTCATTTTCACCGTGGTCGCCGCCTTTAACTAAATAATAGCCATCTATACCTTGATTAAAGTATTGTTCAATTTTCTTTGCGTTAGTTGTAAATTCATGTTTAATGCTTGAATTAGATTTAGCCTCTTTCAATACATTGTAAGTTTTACCATTAAACTCAAATGTCTTTTCACCTTTCTCTCTTGCTTCTTTCAATGCACTAACAAAGGCTCTACCTTCGTTTACTGCAGTACCGTTTTTGATGCGCTCCCAAATCTTAAAGCCATATGAAGATAGTTTAACACCTTCTTTGGTAACTTTAAAGAAGTGGCTATTTCTAGAAGACCATCTGTCGTGTGCTCCAGATTCAGATAATATCTTTTGAAGCTCTTCTTCGGTTATAACACCATCTCTGATAGAGTCTAGAACTATATTTCTAACCGCAGCTCTTTCATTAGCAACCATTGCAGGGTATTGTTCTGTATAGTTTCTTTTGTAAACTATTTTACCCTCGTCTATTTGGTTGAAATTTTCATTTACGAATTGATTAAATGTTTGAAAATTTTTCATTTGTAGATTTTTATTTATTTTTATTTCATCGGTCCAGTTCAGGGATCTTATCTCTTTCTTCTTCTTCTGCAGAGTCAATTATATCAAGAACTGTGTATACAATTTCGTCTAGATCGATTACACCCTCTTCAGTTGCTAAATCTATGAATATTTGCTCAAGTTCAGATACTGCATCATACACATCACTTCCTTTTCTATTGGCAATATGTCTTGTTAGGCTACCTTTGATTTTTAACATGGTTATTTGTTATTTTGTTATTTATCATTTTGTTATTTATCTCATTTTTTAGATACAGAACCGCTTGTTATACCGATTGAAGCGTTGAATGGGTAATTGATAGAACCCTTTGGCTCAAATTTAAAGTGAGCTACTGAAAAGGATTTACTTATAAAGGACATGCTTTCGTTCTTAATATCAAATATCAAATAAAGCTGAGCCAGGTCTTGAGACTTATTAACTAATGTGGTTAACTCTTCAGCATAGTTTTCATTTAGGTATTTTGAAACAACTGTAGTTAATGGATAGAATACCGCACCAAATACTGTTTCATCCTTCAGGTTATCCCATTTTTCATAAAGGTCTTTAGCTGTAATTTCTTTAGGCTTAGTACCACACAGGCTCCATAGCTCATCATAAAACTTGATAAAATTGGCCTTGTTCTTATGTAGACTATACAACCACTCTATGATAGATTCCTTTGTCAAGGTAGATGGTTCTAAACCTGAAGTTTTTATTAAGTAATTGTATGCAGTTCCTGAGCTATTTAGATATGACATCAGCATTTCGTTATAGAAACCAAATATGCTTAAATCAACTATCTTCTTAAGAATGTTATCGTATAGATCTTGCTCCTTTGAGCCGAGTGCTAACTCACCTGCATCTACTAAAGCTGTAATTGCTTTAACAAGACCAGTTGCTGCAGGTGTTCCACCTTTACTACCTGCCTTAGATGATATGTGTAAACCATCGAATATAAAATCTACAAGTTCTGCATTTGATGCTTTAGGGAATGAAACACCGCTTTTATACTTTCTAACCAGATTAAATAAATGCAGGCCGCCTAAAACTTCACCAAAGTCATTAGCAGTATTGGATATTGATATCAAATCTATACCTTCTAAAATATCCGCTGGTATCTTGTATGTGTATGACTTACCTGTTCCTTTTTCTAGGAAATCCATTACATTATCGTATTGGTTTTTATTTGACCTGTCGCCTGTAATAGATTTAACTAAACCATTTAAGAAGTTTTTATAATTATCTGGATATTTTGTTGTGTTAATACTGGATTCTATAACACTTGCATAAGCTAATGAACTCTCATAAGAGTTTTGAGTTAAGTTTAATTCATCAGGTGTTACTTTCTTTTTACCTATTACTGCAGTTTCGCCAGACTTACTCTCCTTTGTGGCATCTACTAAAACTATGCTATCACCTCTATTATAAGAAAACTTATTTAATAAAGTAACCTGTTTCTTGAATTTAATGTAGTAGGTATAGTAATCACCAGAGTTTCCTTGTTTAGGGGGTAAAACACTATCAAACATAAATGTGCCTGTAGGAGCGCCGATGCTGTTTAGATATGATGTCATATTAGATTCAGCAACCGATGTACCTCCAAATGCAGCTCTTAAAACTTCACCTTCACCTTTACTTGGTTTACCTCTACCTTTTGTACCTGCAACAACTCTACTTGGTGTTACTTTAGCACTTGAAGCCCAGTTGTCATATGCTATATCCCATACAGTTCCATCCTTTTCAGACTCTGTAATAAGACTTTCATTGATGAAATCATTAAAGGTTAATAGGCTAAATGAATTGTTTTCTTTAATTGATTGCATGATTGTTTTAAGCTCATCATACATTTTATGCATACCTCTTGGCGTCATTTGCTTAAACGTCTTTTCATCGTCTATTTTAAGCGCCTCTCTAACCTTGGTTGCACTAATATCTTCGTCACCTCTTTTTATTTCAAAGGCATCAAGTTCTGGTAAAGCGTTAAGCTCTTCTTTGTATTTGTCAATCTGATACTTATAGGCTTTCAATCTATCTGTTCCTGCACCCCATAGAACTGGTTCATATGCAGGTCTCAAAGCATTGAATATGGTATCGATACCTGCTGTACCAATTACAGCGGCACCTTCAATCATTTTATTTTGACCCTGTATAGAGCCGATCATTGCCAGTTGAGTATCTTCGTCAAATGGATTTTTAGTAGGATCAGACTTGCTACCCCTAACAATAAGTATAAACGTTGGTAGACCATTAGCTTTATATAGTTGTTCTACAACTTTCATGTGACCTTCGGTGAAGGGTTGAAATCTTCCTGCTAGGATGTTAACCTTTGTTTTACCCTTTTCAGTGGTATTTAGATTGAGTGCTTCAGTAACTATACTTTCAAAGATAGATGCTACGTTCTCTATCTGTGATCTCTTTAAGTAGTTATTGAAGTCTAGTATTTGATTTTCTTCTGGCATCAATTCGACTTTCTTTTGTATATTCTCTATGATGGAATTTAATGTGTCTACAATCTGCTTGGTTAGTATTGCAGTCGTGTTCTTTCTATACTTTCTAAAAGAGCTGATAACGATTTTGAAAAGGTCATTCAGCCTACTATTCTTAAGGATTTCTCTTGTTCTTTCATTAGGTATAGTAGCTAAGTTTATTTCAAACTCAGGCTTCTTTGCAAAATCAGGTGTTTCAAAGTCAACACCGATATATTTATGACCATTCTTTTGAATGTAATCATTGAATAAGATACAGATCAATTCAATGTATCTTTCATCTGGTGATTCACTATTAAGTTGTATATCATTTAGATTTACCAGTTCCATAAATTCAATTATGTCTAGCATTGCTATCTGATACATGTCATTAGCCTTTCTATCAACCGGTTTAGTGACGTTCATTGAATGCTGATGCATAATTGGATCTATAAGTCTAGCAGAGTAGACTTCACTTTCACCTGGTGTAATAAACTTAAAGACAATACCCTCGATTGGTTTATCGATGTCATTCATTAAGGCACTGGTTCTAAGATCAGGATTAAGAATGCTAATAATGTATCTGGTAAAAGATAGGCTATTGAACATTGATAAAAGGTTAGATTCTGGAGTACTTAAGTAGTCCATTATCTTTTCTTTCTGTAGTGATGTTAGATATCCGTTATGAATAATCGGCGGATTTTCAACATCAAGAGTTTTAGCCCAATCACCAAGTACTCTAGGGTCAGATATGGTTTTTAATACTCTACCTTGACCATTTGTAATCTGGATGTCGGTAAGTATTAAGTTGTTCTTTGGTAGTCTGTCATAGACGATGTTGACAGGTGCTACAGATGGAAAATATTGAAAGCCAAATACCCAATTGTCAGGCATTTTAACAACGGTCTCCATACCTAATCCTTCAAAGTGCTCAATCGCCTTTTCATAGAATACCATCATGGTTCTGTCAATGAAGTTGATGGTACTACCGTCTTTCTTACAATACTCAAGCGAACCATTCTGGGTTCTCATGATTGTAAAACGAGAGCCATCCATCTGCTCACTTACTATTACGTATTTAGTGAATAGATTTTCAATAAAACTTCTACCTCTGTCTTTGAATATCTGCTTGAGATTTGTAAGTGCCATTATCTACCGTATTTAATAATTCCCATTAATTGGTTAATTGCAGCGAATGTACCAGTTAATTTGTACATACCGCCTTTGTATTTAAAGACAAGACCTTCTGTTGGTATGATTGACTCAATACCACCAATACGGGCTAATCTAGCTAACTCTGATTCAACCTTTTCGATTTGCTTGGTGTCACCATTTAATTTAATGGCTTCAGATTCTTTTCTAATTGTATCATGAAGTCTTTGCTTCTCTGCATCAGGTGAAAGAGCCAGGAAGTTAGAAGCATTCTTAAGAACAACAGATCCTAATTCCAAGAATAAATCTTCGAATGGTCTAATGTTTTCTTTATACTTCTTTTTAACGTCTTCTTTATCGTACGTCTTGATAGCTTCCATCTCTTCTGGTGATATCATCTTGGCAAGAGCTCTAAGATCTAATGACTTCTTATCGTCATATGCCCATCTTAATACTAAACCGTCTTTAATGGATTGTTCAAGTTTAGGGAACGATTTGTCTATCTCTCTTCTCCACCACATTTCATGGTATTTAGAAACAGGATCACCTGCAGCAAGTTTAAACTCATCTTGAAGCTTATTAACCTTTTGCATAAAGTAACCTTTCTTAGCATCGAAGTCCGCTTCTTTAGCAACTTTAAGAGCCTGAGGTGGAATGATTTCAAATACATCACCGATATGATTGTTGGCGTCTTTAATAATCTTTGCTAAATCTTTAGCTGATTTACTATCTTCACCTGTGATGTTACCTTGACCATCAGTCTTTTTAATACCGTGAAATTGGATAACATCTCTATCGTAGTTAATAACGTTTGAGTTCTTAGAGTAGATAAGTTCCATATTCATGAAATTTAATCCATTTTCAAAGTATGAATCTTGGTCATTCTTTGATAAACCCTCTAGGCCTTTAGCTAAATCTTTAGCCGCAAGCGTAAACGTGTCTCTAACCATTTCTGATGGATGGTCTGCAAACATATTTTGAACACCTGAAAGATCTATTGGATTCTGAAGCTGACCCTTGTTACGGGCAAACATTGCTTTACCATCTTTTACTGTGGCAAAGATATTTTGACCATCGGTCTTTTCCGTAGGGTCTTCCTCGAAATTTAATTCACCAGAAAGACCTGCTTCAATCATTTTTCTAAAATCGTCAAATGTAAGTTCAGCATCGTCAAAGGGGTGCATCATATGTCCTGCTGCACCGCCTTCAAAGACTGGCTGATACATTTCATTTACGAATGCATCAAACGAAAGTAATTTCATGTATTAGGCTTTATTTAACATTCCGATAAGAGTACCGTAATCGTCACCCTTTTTCTTAGCAAGAAGACCAGATGCTACTTCTTTAGCTTTAGCTTCATCAAAATCATCTGGGTGTTGTTGCTTAAGAATAGTGTTTACATACTCTCTGAAATCATCATCTGTCTTGATATCAGCTTCATTTACTTCTGAACCTGTAGAAGGGCTAGAAAGTTCATTCATAGCTTCTGCACTGAAAAGCTTTTCCATGAACGCAGACTTTTGCTCTTCAGTGATCTCAGATGGGTTAGTTACATCAAATTCTCTAAGAAGATTTTCAAATGCTACACCCATTGATTTTTGAGTCATAGTCTTTTTTTCAATAACTTTAGCTTCAGAGTCTGTCTTAACACGCTGAGTAAAATTTTCAAATGACATTAGATTTTTCATTTTAATTATTTGTTTATTTTGGATTTTCACTTTTATTGTCTAATCGACTTTGCATATAACTATGTACTGTTTCAACATAGTCTGCTGCGGTAGTTATCTTGCTTTGAACCCATGCTTCAATATCTTTAACATTGCCGATAAGATTGATTAGTTCGCTGGCATGGTCTATTGTGGTTTTGAGCTGGCCTATTGCCATTTCTTGCTCTTCAGACATATCACCATTGGCCATTTCCTTTGGCACTATTGATAGATCACTTGTCTCTTCGCTTATGAAGTCTTTATAATTCTTTACAGGCATAACCCTAGGTTTTTGATTATATATCAGAATTTAACCTGTTTAACTGCGTACGAAAATTTCTGATCTTTGTAAATCTTCTGCCTCTCTTTACTGTGTTTATAGAGATAACCTTCCCAGCCGTCATAATTAAAGTTATCGACGAAGTCGATTATGGTTAACAATTCCTTGTCTTTGTGTAGTCTCAGACCTCGACCTATACTTTGTCTTACAATAATTTCAGACTTAAAGGATTCTGTAAAGAAGATATTGTGTATATTCTTAATGCTGATACCTGTACTGAATGTACCGAAGCTGGCAATAAGAATAACATTTTCAGATTTTTCCATTTTATCCTTATACACATCTCGTATTTCAGCATCTGTTCCACCGTCTACATAATAGATAGGTCGGCTGAACTTTTCCCTTAAGAGTTTATATAGCTTTTGACCGTGTTCAATTCTATGGAAAAGCACAAGACTACTTTTAGTTGATCTGCCTATTACATCAGCAATGAAATTAAGACGCTCATTGTTTTTGACAATGAAGTCTTGTTCCATTTGGTACAATTCTTTTCTACTGGGCGTTCGGCTTAAATTAGAGAATGCTACTTTAACCTCTTCTGGCGCATAGTCCATTTCTATAACCTGTACTCTACATTTTGTCACAAAGCCTTCAGACGCCAGATAGTTCGCACTAACTTCGGTGATCAGTGGACCAGTATAGCTCATCAAGGTGAGCCTGTCAAGTGTTTCAGGTTTAGGTATTGTACCAGAAAGACCAAATCTGTAAACTGCATTTACACATTTTTCCAGGATTTGTTTGATAGACTGGGCTTTAACCTTGTGTGTCTCATCTACTATAACCGCATCAAAGTCTTCATAGTATTCTTTAGGCTTTTTAGACAATGACTGATAAGTACCTATTACAAAATTATAATCCGCTTTCGGTGCTTGACCGGCATAAACCTCTTGGAATTTAATTTTAACAGGATTCTCAACGAATCTGGCATAGCTTTTAAAGTCGCTTACACCCTGTGTTACAAGGCTTACGCTGGGTACTATAAATAGAATCTTCTTGGCTTTTTCCTTTTGCAGGAGATATGATACAATGATATATGAAATAAGTGTCTTACCTGCAGACGTTGCAAGCTCAGCTACGCATACTCTATTCTTTAGAACACGGTACGCCGCTTCTACTTGATATGGTCTTATTTCCATGTTGAAACCTTGGAAATAATCTTTTACCCATTGTTCAAATTCTTCAAATTTAATTGTGTTATCGAAAAGTCTTCTTATACCCTCGATTTCAATTTCATAATTAAACTTCTTACAGATGTCTGTAACTTCTCTCCATAAACCTACTGGTATGAATCTATCTTTTAAGAAATATGAAACATTACCATCCCAGTGACCCTGTTTAACCAGCGGATGAAACCTCCATCCATTTACCTTTCTGGTCAAGCATATTCGAAGTTGTTCAATCTCGATGTCGGTTGCCTCAGCTACGATTAGATACTTATTATCTTCACTTAGTTCAAGTTTCACTTTATGCTAGTTCATTGATGTTAAGTCTATTCTTAATTGCCCATCCAACATTGTCTAGTGTTTTTATACACTCCTTAAAATACTCGATCTGTGCGGTAAGAAAACCTATTTGTCTATCAAGTATAGAAAGATCGGCTTCAACCATATTAACTTTTTGCTTGTCATTTAGCTTATAGTCATAGTTGAAGTACTCAAGAAATTTATTCTTGTATTGGATATTGTAAGATGACTCTCTTTTTCTTAAGGTTATGTTTATCTTAGCGATCTGATCTATTATCATGTGGCGATAACTAAGCATGGTAACCTGAGCTTCTGCCAAGTTTTCAAATTCCCTGATCTTACTTATCAATTCAACGATCCTATCTCCCCACTCGCTTCTTTGCTTTTCTAGGAATTTTTCAAGATCGTTAAGTTTATCTAATTCTGTTTGATTTTCCATAGTTAAAATAATTTATCCTCGTTATCAGATTCCTTTTTATAAATGATAACCTTTCTCTTCTTTGTTTTTACTTGAAATTCTGAAATTGTTTTGCCATTATAATCATAGTTAGCTGAAGGTAAATCCTCTAACAAGAGCTTAAATTTCTTAAGGTGCGTTTCATGGTCTTGATTAAATTTATCAAGTTCTTCCATTATCCATTCGTTATTTTTATACATAGAAACTATCTAAACCGTTAGATGAAAAATAGCTACTAATATATTTATACGCCTGTAGTTTATTCTTATAGCATGTAATAATCAGGTCGTTCATATCCTTTATATTGTATTCAGTTAGACCGTGTTCAGATATAAACTTAGACCATAAGAAAACTTCTTTACCGGTTTTAAGAAGACCTCGCATTGCTTCTTTACCTGATCGGTCATTGTCAAACATATATCTGACTGTTGGTATATCTTGAAATTGCTCAACATTTCTACCTACCGTACATAATGCTAAACTATTACCTATAAACTTTGCGTCTATCGGTCCTTCAAATACGGTAACTGGTCTAGTAAAATCTATATCAAGTATACCGAAAAGAGTAGATACATCATTTAGCTTTTCAACGTCTGCGTCTTCAGGTAATTCTAAGCCACAGAATCCGTATAGCTTTTCGATATTATATGTTTGATACTTTGAACCAGATCTACCCAGATTTCTCATTTGAAAACCAACAACCCGTTTACTGTCATTTGTTAGATTAAGAATGTACAGTTTGTTATTTCCAAATGTAAAACCATCTAGAGATCTGGTTAGCAATCTACCCTTGAGATATTCATATGCAGTATCACCTTCTTTTATTCTCTTTGTACCGGTTCTTTCCATGAACAAATCAACAGGTACTGCTAATTTATATAGCTTCTCGAATATCTCGTACTTAACAGTTTGCCTAACCGTCTTTTTATTATTTGACTTGATATAGTCAATTACACCAATTCTTTCATTACTGCTTAGGCCATTAGGTATGTAGTCATTTATAAATTCATTTACCGATTTATGGGTTTTGCAGCCATAGTTATAGCAGTGGTAGTATAAAGTGTCCCAAAATAGGTTACCCCTTTTCTTAAGCATGTCATTGCTACTATCGCCACAATAGGGACATGCAAAGTTTAAGCGGTTGTGCATTCGCTTAATTCTTGCTTTAGCCCCTCGACCATGTGCGGAAGTTAGTATATCTTCAACTAAACCTTCTACCTTGTTTCTAAACGCCTCGTCTATTTGAAACTTATTATCCAATGCTAGCATTTGTTAAAAGTAAAAAAGGGAGCCGTAAGACTCCCTTTTGATTATACTGGATGATTAAATACCTAATCCATCTAGGAAAGAGTCAAGATCTTCGTCGTTGTTAGACGGTTTTGATTCAGCTTCCTTTTTAGGTTTAGGTGTTTCTTTCGGAGCAGGAGCAGAAAACATATCATCATCTTCGCTGCTATCAGACTCAAATGTAGATGCAGCCTTAGGCTTTGCATTTACTACTGCGTCAATTGAACTACCTCTTGAAGTGTAGTATGAAAGAAACTTTTCAACTCTTGTACGTTCTTCATCATTCCATGCTTGATATTCAAATGTACTTAAATCAGGTGAATCACTCAATTCTTTGAGAATAGCATCTTTACATTCTGAAGTATTATCAGCAGGCTGACCATTAACGATAACAGGAGTTTTTTTGCTTTGGAATTTAGACGTGTCATAGTTGTTGTAATCACCTTGCTTGGTTACGATAAGCTCAAAGTTTTTACCTGTAAGTGGGTTAAAGATTTGAGTTGGTTCATCAAAGCTAGGTGACATTTCATCGTCAATCTTTTGCTTCAACTTAGTACCGTACTTAAGGATAAAATAACGGCCTTCATTTTCAGGCTTTTGTGGATCTTTAATAACTTTGATAAGTGAATAGAATTGCTCTTTTCTCTTAAGCTTCTCAGCCATTCTGCGATCTGCAGCTGATTCGCTATTTTTCAAACGATAGAACGTTTGTTGAATAGGACACTTTTCACCTACGGTTGAAGGGCTATCAAATGTTTGACCTTTACCGTCTGGGCTTTCCAACCAATAGGTAAATTTACGGATGATAGGTTGTTTTGGGTTTTTGACATTAGGCATGAATCTGATCAGTGCCTTGTATGTGCCATCTGCGCCTTCTTTTGCTTTAGGAGAATAGAACACGCTGTCTTTTTTCTCTCTTTTGTAAAGATCGATATCACCGACGCTGGTAGAAAAGATATCAAAATCCTCTTGTGGTTTTTTTGCCATTGTAATAAAATTTAATTTGCCTTTTAATTTGCCTAAAATAACTTGTAACTGGCCAGTAATCTTGTTAAATCAGTATGTAATATATATCGTTTTAATACAGAAAGGTTTCAAGAAAGATGCCTGGCGATAAACTTTATGGAATTTACAGTAGGCCTTGAAACAATACCTCTATGGCTGTGTACAATAATTAAGTTCTTAATTCCCTAGGTAGGACTAGTCTCTAGGTAGCCAGGCTAACATATTTCCCCATCAGAGCATTTGCTACAAAGTAAGAGTCTATCAAGTCGTCAGTCGGCTTTGGTAACTTCTTCAGGCCTCTTATAGATTGGGCTAAATTCCAGAAGTCAGATTTTTCTAGCTTACCATCAGAGTGTCTATTCTCGGCAAAGACTTCGTACATCTCTTTTTTATTATAACGACCAGAGCCTGCATGCTTTTTAATAGTACCAGGTGCCATAACGTCAAGTGTCATATCAATATTATGGGTAGAGCAATACTCAATCAATCTCTCCTTTAGAAAGCCGGTTGCAATTGCAATATCAATAATGTTGTTTGTATTAGAACCATAGGAGAAACCCTCAAATCCAAAATGTATCGGCCCTGTATAGTTAAGACCTTCTACGGTGTTGAAGATTATTTCACGTATTTGATTAGCCCTGCTAATGTAACGGATGATTTTATGATACTCATTATCACTGTAGCTGTCAATGCTTTCTTGTGATGATGTAGTACTCTCAAATTGAATATAAGACACGTCAGCGCAATTCTTAATACGATCTACATAAGAAGTTTCTGCTTTAGTTTTAGGACCTATTGAATTACTAATCCAGTGACATTGATCCCCATGGATAATGCATATACCTGGTGAGTTTATAGAAAAGTCGATACCAACAAACATAAAAATAAGATTAAAGGGTTATTAGATACGTGAACCAAGTGCTGAGCCTAAAGCTGCACCAACAAGACGACTGGTAAGCATATCATAAAGTATACCTGGGCCTACGCCTAGTACTTTAGCTATAATTTTACCAACTGAGCTACCAAGTGCAAAACCTGCAAGACCACCAAGAATAGAACCTATAAAACCTTCATTCATAATATCCTGCTGCAGGTCTTCCATAGTTTTACCACTATTAAGATACTCATTAATGAAACGATCTATAGCCTCATCAACTTGTTTTTCCTGCTCTGCTGTAAGTTCAGTGATATAACTTTCATTCAAGGCTACAATCTCATCGCTGTAGGTTAAACTTTCTTTTATGAAATCGTTATAAGTCTTCATTCTTGTTACTTGTTTATCTATATATTAGTCTAATTCAACCCTGACCTCTAACTCATTATAGGCTATACTAAGATCAAAAGTTTTGAACTCGGCTACATTGCTCGCAAAGCTCATTTGCAAGTCACTAATACTCTTGATTAGGGTCTTTTTCATTGTCGCTGTTACCAAACCGTTACCTTCACTATCAAGTATACGAAGGTTTAAAGCTTCAGAGTATGGTTTCTCTGTAGAGAAATTGTAGTAATAGGTTAATGTATCTAACAGGATCCAATAGTTAATGTAACCATCAACTAACTGAAATGTAACAGTAAGCTCTTTCTGGAATAATTCCTGTACTGGCAAGCTTGATCTAAATAGAATCTGTCTACCTGGATATTGAGCCTGTTGAACTGGATCAAAACCCATACCTGGAAAATTGATAGACTGTATAGTATAGTTTATAAAATCAATTGGTTCCTCAATTATGTTACCAGGTATTCTGTTTAGATATTGTCTATACTTATCTGCAACTTCCTTTGGTATAAAAGTTCTTGGAAAACCAAATTGAAATAAATTATCCCTAGCGTTTAATAGCATTTTTAATTATTGTTTTATAATCCCTTAGTGTTATCACTCTGGTTAATTGAACCGGATTTAGTACCATCACCATTGTTTATAACCACGTTTGAGCTACTTATACCCTTTTGTTGTTGAAGAATATATTCAGAAGTTGCTTTATCACCTTGGTTTTGATTTGAATTAGTATTACCGTAATTAGGATTTGGGCTAACAGGCTGACCATTAATGTATACTACATTAGGGTCCTTTGATCCAGCATTACTATTAGCAGTAGTTGTAGAAGCTATAATACTTTGTAAAAGATCATTGCTAGAATTAGTAATACCGGCAATTACCTGTTCATATATCGTCTGCTGCTGTGCTATAGCATCTTGAGCCTGTGATAGAGAAGATTGAACTGCAGCAAGGTCACCACCAAATTCTGAGACTTTAGCCTCTAATCCACTAATATATTGTTTCTGATAATCAATCTCAGCTTTAAGTGCTGCGATCTCTGCGTCTCTAGAAGTTATAATTGCAGTTGAAGCCTCACCTAAATCCGCAAATGAAGTCTGTAAATCTTCAATAACGTCAGATGCTACTTTAGTATTTTTCTCTTCAACACTAAACCACATACCATTATAAAGAAGTGTTTCTTCGCTTGTACCACCGCCTGTTTCTAATACTGTAGACAAATAATAGTTCTTGTCTTTCATACCTAAGATTTTACTAGACTCTTCAGCCGGTATCTTAAATACGACTTCACCATTAGCTGGATTCAAGTCTTTTATATTTGTATAGCTCTTAAGCTTTATCTTTAGGCCTGTAGCTTTATCAAAAAAGTTGATATAAACTGTACCAACTTGTGTTAAGTCTAGAAGCTGCGGTTCTCCAACGCCTAAAGCTGTTGATACCGCGTTATTATAAATGATAAATTGATAGAAGTTATCGAAAGGTGATACTCCAATAGGTGCTTCACCCTGTTGATAAACTTTATCAGTTTCAGATATCTGTTGTATCTTAAGTGGAATATCAGAGAAACTTGTTGATTCACCTGCAGCTGTAGGTATAACATCACCTTGCTGTACAGTTGCAGGAACTATTTTAACTGCTGATACACTAGCACTGATTCTATTTCTATCTACAAAACTTGTAACAAACTCTGTCTGTACAACCGGTGCTTGACCCTGTACCTGTAGATTCATTCTGTTATAGTTAGTCAAGTTCACAACAGGTTTATTATCAGGCAGGACATTATAAACCTTAGCTACATTTGGCTCAAGTCCTAAATTTATCTTACGTATTCTTCTACCATATTTCTTAACATCAAAACTTGAATACTGCGCCTGTCTCAATATCTGAGAGTTATCATAGGTATTGTATATTCTAAGTGTGTACTCAATTTGATATGAAGTTGCTATAGCAGAGTTTAAGACTATCGGTCTAAACTTATAGGACACTCCAAAATTATCACTCTGTAGGAATGAGTTTTCACTGGTCTTTAAGAAACTACTACCAACCTGTTCAATAACCTTGATGTCATGGAATACTACAATCTTGGTATTAGCCTGCTGGTCTAGGGTTACAATGAAATCTTCGTAGATATCGCCATTATACTCACCATACAGTTCGAAATAATCACCTGAAGTCGACTCCTGCACTACAGCAGAAAGGCCAGTGTATTCATCTGTTCTACTAATAGATGTTGTAACATTATTACCAGTAATAAAGAACTTATAACCATTAACTACCTCAGTTGTTGTAATTGTCTTAAGTGAAAAGTCAATCATGGAAGTAGGCTGAACACCTTTACCATAACTCATCAAATAAGATAACGTAGTCGGTACGTTAGGATTAGATATAGTAACATCATTAAGATAGCTTACTGCGGGTATCTTAATTTCAATATATCTTGTATACAATCTTTCACCTACTACAAACTCATCAGGATTTAAGGTTTCATAGCTGTCAGTATTCAGATAGGCAATAGAGGTTAAGTTTTGTTTCTTACCTGCCTTATCTGTAAACTGTGCTTCAAATATAAAACCATCACCCTGTGTAGCAATTGAATAACCTGAAATAAGATGTAATCGAATTGTATCGTATTGAAGTGCTTCAGTTGGTACGTTAGGTGGTGTAGTTAATTGTGCTAAAAGACTGGCTACATCCGGTAGATTAGTATCATAGTCTAGATAGTTAAGCGGCACATTCGTAGTTAAGTACGCGTATCTAGTTCTTTTACTATTGATAGGTATTGCACTATATGTTCTATAGTTACCAGTCGGTACATAAGGATTATCTTCAGTAAAAAGAAAATTAGTACCAGTATAGCTATTATCCAATATCATACAACGTGCACCATTCAGATCTGTGTCGATCACTGTAGGTGCAGATGGGTCTTGGTAGATATACTCAAGAAGTATCTGTGAATTAAGTTGTAGATATTTAGATGTAGATGCCATTATTCAACTGTATATTCTAAGGTCATGGTATCTAATTTACCGGGACCGTATTTTTGTTTTAAGTAATCACCAAAGTTTTTCTCATTTTGTCTAGCATTATCTAGATCAATTGAAAGCTTTTCTTGTTTTTTACTTAGAAGTGTAAGTTTCTTTTCAACTTTATTTATTTCATCATGGATATTTCTATAATCATCCATCAGGCTAGCTATTGTTAACTGTTCTTCTAGGTCTAATTGCTTTTTCATGTATTATTTATTAAAAATTAAGAAGGGAACCAGTATTGAGGGTCTAATTCATATGTACCGCTTATATAAACGTCTACAGGTATCTGTGTACCTACTGCAGCGTTTGAACTATCACCCATATTTCGACCATTTAGAGGAATTAAAAATCTGCTAGATAGGTATCTTTCAACACCTTGGTTGGAATAATCAGTAGCAGTATCACTCATAAACATAGAAGATCCTGATTTATAAATAGTAATTCTATCTTGAGAAAAATCATATGCTGCAGCGATCGGTGTTACAGTAATTGGTCCAAGAAGACCTACATTTGTCCATGGGAAGTTTGCATCAGTTGGGCTTTGATGTAAATACATATGACCGCTACCACTAAAGGACGCTGATTCTTGATTAAACGGCATATTAAATGATTGGCCGACTGCCGGGTATGCAGATGTCCAACCTAATTTAGGTCTAGGTAATAAACTCGTATTAGGATTTGTGCTAAATAAATTATTAGCATTCGTTAGAAAAATAAGATCTCCCTTGGCTGCGTTAGACGCTATAACAGTCCATCTAAGAGCGACAAGTGATATAATATAATGTACAGTATAACCTATTACTTTATATCTAATTTTCCATTGTGGGTTTATATTATAACCAAATACTGATGAAGTTGGAAAATAAGTTTTAGCTCCAATATTAGCTCCGTTATAACAAAATATATTCTCACTTTCAAATATATTAGATCCACCTTGCTGACCAACTTGATTTATAAATTGGGTATCTACAAGATTTATTTCAGTCCAGCCTGCATCTTGGTTCCTAGTAACTATATCACCTCTTTGAATGTTTATAGCTCTTCCTGCAGCTTGAGCGTCAATAGGAATTGAAACACTTTCAACAGATTGCGTAGGTGCTGAAACATTCAACAATGCATTACCTGTAGGCCTAAATACATTGGCTTTAAAATTACCAGCAACATCCGAACTATAACCAACATATACATTACCTGCACGTGAAGGTCCGGGTGCGGTATATGAAGCGTTTGAATAACTAGTTAATCGCGTGGCTAAATAAACATTACCAAAGTTAGAATCAGAAAAATCAACGACAGGATCACCGAAACCTGAAATACCACCTGAAACTCCTAAAAATTCTTTATATGTTTGACCACCTGACAAATAAACATCACCAGCATTCATTCCATCGAATGGGTATTGACTACCGCTATAAAATAAATCACCACCTTCTATAAAAGTGTCTACACCTTTCATAAATCTAGATGAAGTTCCTGTACCAACGTCATCGTGTACAATATACCCTGGTTTTATACCTAATGGTGCACCTGTTAATAAACCGTATGCGGGATTACCTGACTTTGAGCTGTATGCTATATTAGATGAAGTTATAGACGCAGAATTAGGACTTACACTATTTTTATAAGATTGTAATAATGCGGGTAAAATACTTGATGTTGTGCCTGTTATATATGCTCCTAAATCAATAGTAATTCCGGCTTGAATATCAAAAGCATTTTGATCTAGGTCGAGCATATTACCCGATGGTCTTGATCCTACGCTAATTCTACTAATAAGTAAACTTCTACTGGTATCGGGTGTTATAACAGTAATACCTTGAGAAATATCTGCCCATCTACCCGCATTAGTTGATGTTAAATTAGTAACTATATTACTAATAGTAATAGTAGTATCTGCAGCACCGCCTCCAGGCGTAGCAGACTTCAAGCTTGTTGCTCCTACATTTACCGATTTTAAAGGAAAGACTATTGCTTTACCTATTGCCACATGATTAGTAGGTGCTATTTCAAATAATACAATAGGTGAATATGTGGTAATGTTATTTGTAGAAGTTATTGAAGATTTAGTAACTAACAAAGACCTATTTCCCTTAATTTGAGTACCACTGCTACCTAAAACTATAGGTGTTCTAGCTATATTTTCATATCCTCCACCCGGGTTTCCATAATCTAAGTAAAGTGATCTAGATTCTAATTCTAAGCCTAGACCAGCATCATATGGATTTTGTGTAGTACTTAAGAAGCTTGAACTTGGCGCTAATGTGTAATTAACGCCGTGTATAATCTTAAACTGACTATAAGAAGATGGGAAATATGTGTTATACACACCACCGCTAAAGCTTGTTATAGATGTATTTGTTGCAGTTCTTAATTCATCGCTTTGTGTGAAATTAAAACTACCATTAAATACAGGTGTTCCAATATAAGTGTGATTAGATCTGCTACTTACTAAAGTATCACCTGGGGTTGTTGTTATAATTCTAGGTGAAGTTGAAAGAGTTGCAGTACCTGAAGGATAACCAATTATTACATTCTTATTACTAATTTCATCCTCATGGCCAAAAATCAATGTCGGTATATTACTCGGTCTAACTCTACCTATTATAGCACCACCGTGGGAAATAAAATTAGGCATCCTAACGTTACCTGCTGGCGTAAATCTAGCTTGAGAATTTAATAAAACCTGCTGTTCTACAGTGTCTATCATTATAGACGTCCTAAGATTAACATATGTAGAATCCTGTGTTGTATTATTAGTAGTGTTACCTCCTATAACAAGGCTGTTAACTAAGTTATCTGTCGTTCCAGTCGCAGGTATGTATTGATGAAGCCATGAACCAGGTCCTATATACCAGTTACCACCAGCGTCTGTACTTCCCATTGATGCCAATTTCCCTGTGCCACCGGGTTTATAGCTATTAAAACCTATCATACCCTGTTGCATGTTTATCGAAGAGTAAACATTTATAGAATTAAATGCAGATGTACCGAGTGTTACCAACTGTGTAGGTGTACTTATATTTCTAGCAGAAGATAATTGACCTTCAAGGAAAATAGAATTACCTATAATACCCGGATCAGTTGAACCGCCTGGGTTATTAAAAGTAATTGATGTAGAATTTGACCATGTATTACCAACTATAATACCAGGAAAAGTTATATTAGACACACTATTACCTGAAGGGTAACTAGATCCTCCGTTTATTGCTAATTTACCATTTACATTATTAATGCCTGCTGCACCGAAATAACCTATACCTATTCTACCGTTAGTAAATGTCTGTAAATTTAGATATGTTTGGCTGGCACCAGTATTCTGGTCAGTTGTTAATAATCTAATACTTTTACCTTGTGGACCTACTGGCCAATAGCCAGGATAACTAGAAGATAGATTGCTATTATGAGTAATATCAAATGCTACACTCGTATCTGCAAGTCTATGTGTAACTATAGAACCGCCTGTATTGGCACTTGAAGGTGTAACAGGTGGCACAGATACTGAAAGTGCACCATTTGTTATTTCGAATTGTCTAGAATTTGTGTTTAATAAAGCAGATTGTGTAGATGTAAGAACAGGGTTAATAGACTCTAATAGTACGATACCTGATCTTGCAACTACATTTATATTGTAGTCATCGTTAGTAGCACCTGCATCATTAAAACCATAAAGGTTTAATGTATTATTTACTGTATAAATGTTTGCATAGTCATATGTGCTAGAAGCAGGTGCCTGTATTGAATATTCATCAGTAAGAGCTATCTGCGATCTATATGATTCAGGATTACCTAGCGAAGGTGCTTCACTAAACAATGTAAGAACATTATCAGTGTATACACTACCATCGGGTATAATATCTGATGCCTGTGTTGCATCACCTACACCGATTACAACCCTTACTATAGGGTCATTAGCTGTAATTATATCTGGTCTTAAAAAATCATTTAGCGCAGGGCTGGCGTCGTTTGTTCTAACCCATTCTGTAAAACCATTAGCACCGGTAGTACCTGTATCACCTTTGATATTTACACCCGTATAAGTCCATGTCTGGTTAACACCATTAAATTCCCAGATATCACCATCAATAGATGAAAGTGAGTCGAATGTATCATCGGTTTCCTGTAGATATAAATCACCAGACCTTGGTATTTTACCAGTAGTTCCTATAATAAATGAGTTTTCAGGATAAGTACCTGTTACAGTTTCTGCTGCAGGCAAATATCTATTAGGGTCTAACGCAAATTGTGGATATCCAGGAAGCGCAGAGTTATTGACTTTCTGCGGAGTACCAGACCATAAAGGGAAGACTAGAGGAGGATCTGGCGTAGTTGTCGTAGATGTATTATAAATATCGTTCGCTGTAAACCAGATTGAACCTCTAGGACCTAGAGGACCTGCTGGACCTGAACCTCCTATTGGACCCGCTGGTCCACCTCCATTCAGTAACAGCTGATCGAAATTAAAATTGACTTTGTCCACCAGATCTGATACTGTATCAGACGCCAATATTTCTCTAATTACTATATTTGCCATTACCGTTATTTTTTATTTAATCTAAAGCTAGGTGCAATAGAATAATTGAATCCAGCTGTCTTATTATATATCAACCTTACATTAAAGTTGTTAATACCATTAAGTGGTACGTACTGTACATTATTATCAATCTTATAACCATTGATAATTTTTTGAGCATCAGTTAGGGTTGAGTTGACAACAGGATATTGTTGATTAAGTTTTACATTACCCGACTTTAAAACATATAGGTTTAGGTTACTTAATTTATATCTAGGAACAATGTTAGTTTGTATGTAGCCATTTACATCATCTATGATGTCTTCTTCACTACCAAATCCATATAAAGGATTAATGTATTGGTTAAAAAAGCTATAGACACCCAGCTCAGATATTGTTTGTATCATTCTTTTTTCTAGGTAAACGTCCAGTATAAACTTTCTACTATCCTCATAGTAAACAACCTCATATTGATTATCTGGCTTCAAAATGTCTCTACCTAAAACATTTAATTCCTCCTCAGTATTAGCTCTTATTGCATCAAACGTTTCAATTGTAACTGAATCTTCAATCTTCATTATTTTAGAACCAAAGAAAGATCTCTTTTCTATTATACTTCTAGTTCCAGCCACATCAGTCTTTGTATTTTTCTCAAAGAACTTTTGAAAATAACTAGCATCCCAGTTTGTTTTGAATGTATAAAAATCTTTATAGTCAATTGAGATCTGACCTGATTTCGGGTATACAGGTAAGAATGAAGAGTTTAACGAAAGCTGTGTAATAGAACTTGTGTTAACATCATTCACTTTATGCATATAAAAATCTGGTATTACACCAAAATCATTTATAAACATAAACTGAGTATTCTTATCCTTCATTTTTAACTTAACAAGATATTCTTTACTTGTTACATCAATTTCTAAATCAACAGTATAAGGATCTAGGAAATAAAAAGTATCTTTAAACTTAGGTTGATAGTAACCAATATGCCTGTAAATAGGAGATATCTTAGAATCAGTTCTGCTAAATTCAAGTCTATTTCCTACTAGTACATCGATGTCGGTAGTTGTATTAGATCGATCAATTGTCTCAAACGATCTAAGATAATTAGACTTCATAACATAGTTTGCAGTTTGTAATTCAACAATAAACATGTTTTGAACTATACTACAATCTTCCATTACAGTTGTATACTTTATAGAAGGATCACCCTGGTTAATAAGATCCTGTATTGCTCCGAATGATACTTTATTTAAACGATTAGTCCAGAAATTATAACCACCATTAAGATATGTGTAAACACCATTCTCTTTAGCAAAATCTGAAAGAAACGACCAGCCATTAGTAAAACTAGGATATACACTTAAGTCATCAACAACATTAACTATACCATTATTCAATACGTTCTTAACTTGGAAAAGCTGCGCTGAACTACCATCGGGTTGAACGGATATTTGATTAAATCCGCCATCCTTGTTAGTTAAAATTTCTTCAATGAAAAGTGTTTCTTGGCCTGCAGCATTCAATGTACCTCTTAAAAAAGATGTGTTTGAATTAGCAACTAAATATGAATTAGTAGAAGAAACCGGGTTTAAAGTTCTTACACCATCTACTGCGCCTGATAAAATAATATCATCATACGGTGTAGGTGTAACACCTGCGTCCAATGTTGTAACTTTACTTTTTAAAGCGTATAGAATAGTTCTATCAATATAATCATTTTCAACTGTAGTGTATACATCGTTCTCAAAATATTCAGTTTGACAAAGTATATCATCTATTTTCAAATAGATCAAAAAAGTAATAGACTTAAACTTTCTATTCTCAACAAATTCATATTCTATAGTTTTTCTTTTAACTCCATCATACTCACCATTATGTGGTATTAAAACACAAGAAAATTTATAGTCGTTAAATCTAGTGCTATACTTTGTTTTAATAGAGGAAATATCATAGTCAATTACTATCTGATTTTCAACTCTTTCTTTTACAATAACTTTAACACCTCTGAAAAGTGTAGATGCAAAGTTTTGACTAGATGCACCTTCTAATGTAGAATATCTAAGTTGTTTAACTACTGGAAAAGGTACCTCCTGAAACACGGTAAACGGTTGTGCCTGATCAGCCGTTGCTGCAGCTGTAAGTCCTGTAGCATATGCTGTATCAATTATAGGGTACTTAAGATAATCAACTGTAAAATACTCCGTAAAGTAATCACTGTTGCAATCTAATAAACCTGTAGCAGATACGTTAATTGGATCTGGAAAATAACTAAAAACTTTATCCAGCCTTTCAGCAGGGTATAAACCATAATATCTAGGTAGCTTCTGTAAGTAATACCATTCATGTGTAAAATAGTTTGCATTTCTACTTTTCTCATCTGCAGCAGGCGAGAAATTAGTAATACCAAATGCTTCAGAAACTGAAAGTCTGTAATCAGTCTCCCTTACATTCTTACCATTTCTGTATACCCATTTATTGATATAAGGTACTGTTCTAGAAGGTACAGATGTTTCTATGAGATCATTTTCCTTGAGCCTATCATATTCGCATTCAATATTCGGTGAAGTAATAGTCAACTGACCCTTTTGAAATGATGTAACTTCAGATGTCAGTGCATCTAATAAAGTCGTAAATCCCTTCTTTGCATAAAATTCAACAACGTCTTCCTGTGTAACAGGGAATGAAGGATTCGAATATTGCCTGTAGTAATCTATCTCAGTGTTTAACTCTTTTTCATCACCGTACTCGGTACTTAAAAAGTCAAAGTCCATTGTCTTCATAGGAAATATAGAAAATCTACCGAATGGTATATCATATAGTTCATATAAATAAACAGAACCCATTGAATCTCTAAATATAGTAAACTTATCGTTTATAGCAACTACGCAATACTTATCAAAATCTTTGAAACCTATCAGTTTACCATTTTTATCTCTAATTTCCTCGTCTGTATAATAGAAAACGCTTTTTATCTTGGTAATAGTTTCTGATATCTTTTTATCATTATTAGTTCTTAGATACCTGTTAGGTACATTAAATGTAGTAAAAAGGTCAATATCAACTATGCTCTTACTGGCAGGATTATCCGTACCACCTAGAAAATAATAAAGAAAGTAATCAGGGTGCGTAAATGCAGGTGAAGTTGTAATCAACTGAACCTGGTTAGCAGCCATGAAGGAGTTTCTACCTACAACTAAACTATTAAACCTAGGACCTGCTACTTTAGCAATTATAATTACCTTATTATCGATAGATGTTGCTTCATACAAAACATCTTCCATGTTACTGATTGCTATGGCCATTGCCTGAGCAATTTCACTTGTAGTACCAAAGGGGCAAAACGATAATCCGTCTGCTTCACCCGGTGTAGTAACACTCGAATCAGCTACTATCGTGTTTGGAAATAAATCGGACGATGTAGTCTTTGTTATTGTAATATCACTTGTACCAGTTATAAGTAATTCAAAATTATCATCTATACAGGAAAGCTGCTTTTCTGATAATAATAAAACACCATTCTTAACCGTCGCAGAATATCTTTCAAAAATAGGTAAACCTGAAACTTCTATTTCATATTCTATTTCATTAAGAACATCTTCAGGGTCTGAACTTATTACAGATATCAATAGAGAAAATGTTCCAGACTCATCTGTAATAGTTAAAGTATCACCACCTACTGGACTGATAGCTCTTATTTCATACGCTTGCTTTTTAGGTAAAGCAACTACATAACTATCACCATCTTGAAATTGAGTAAGAACTTCTATATACGAAGAAGCTTTACTTGCTTTGTTTGGAACTTTACCATATGTAGTTAATATAGTCTCTTCAAAACCTGTAAAATCTGAAAGCTGTATTGAAGTATTCTGTAATCTTACCTCGTCCGATAGCCAGTCTTTAGCATAATTCAGGTTATAGAAATTACCATTCTTATCTTTTACATAGAAAATACTATTCAAGGTACTTACATCAGAAAAACTAGGTATAAAACTATTAGCTGTCAGATTAGAGCCAACCGGTATATCATAAGTTGTAGTAGTAAAATTATTATCCACATAAAGTTTTACACCATTAACGTTAGTTATCGTGTAATCATTCTCATTATTAGCTCCGAATAAGGTGTCTGTATTTGGCTTTGTCTGCTTATCGCCCTGTGATCTTAGATAAAATTTATTACCGTCAAGTCTAAATGTACCTTCACGTTCTTCATTTACATATAAACCAAAGTATCTGTTTATTTCAAATGAATCTGCTTCAGGATCATCAAATAAAAATTCAAGATTGATTATGTTAGCTGCAGTCAGTCTATTTCTTTCAAATCCGCCTGTAATAAAGTAATCGTTTTCTAAGATAGTTCTGTCAGTAACAAATAAAGTGTCATATACATTTTCAGCCTTTCCTGTAAAACCACCTGGCTTATCTATACTGATACCATTAAAATAAGTACCCTGATCGGATCTTGTGCTAAAGTTAATTGCAGAAACAGGAAAGCCTTCAGACGTTTTATAATTTCTTAAATATCTACCTATGTTTGTAGAATTAGTAAGGTTGAAAGTTTTTATTATCTTAGCCTTTGAGAGAAACAGATCCTTTATATTTGCTGGATTGTCAACAGCTGGAGCATTTTCATTTTCAGTAGTAGCATCCTTATTGTTAACAGTAACAGGACCGTCAACTCTGAAAATTATGAAATAGTCAGGTATATTATTCTCTATCCAAATAGGTGCAAATACACCAAATTCTTCTTTATATGAATCTGAGTTTACAGAGAAAGAACCATAGCAATAGTCCAGATCAAACTGGGCACCATAGTTATCTAATACACTATAATCTGAACTTGGCCTTTTAACATCATAGAATATATCAGAAGGCACATTGCTAAAAACCCTAGCTACATCAAACTGATATGAAGATGACGCAGACGTTTTTACGGCCTTGTACTTTGACTTGGACAACTCATCGTTTGCATCGATACTTTCGATAAACGTATTATTAGAACTATCTACAACAACCTTAACATTACCGGTTATTTTAGGGTTAGTTCTAAGTATTCCGAATGAAGCATCTTGTAAAATCTTAATACTCATTTATACTTTGAACTTATTTATTCCCTGTTATCGGATTCTTAGTAGCTAAGTTTATATTTGGTTGTGTACCAGGTATATTCTTTGTTAGATCTTTTATAGCGTTAGAGATCGATATCGAAGGTATGTTATTTATACTTAAATTGTCTACAGCATATTTAGCAAATATCTCGAGGTCAAATGAGAATCTTTCACCGTCTATATCAAATAGATCAAATCCCATTTGCTTTGCAAAAACAACATCCGTTGTAACTCCAGTGTAATCACCACCTACTGCACCAAAACCTTTTATACCTACTCCGTAATAGTCTGTCATTCTATACTGGAATACAAGAGGTATTGAAATAGAGTTTGCTTCACCGACTATTATTGCTTTAGTTGAAAGTGCATCATCGCCACTTACTAGTAAAGTGTCTTCATCTCTCGGTAATAAGAACATATAACTACCGCAGCTTGCTCTACCTAAAAGAAACTGGTCATTATTTTCAAATGCAGACTTAATGCTATTTCCAAATCCTGATACGTTATCATAATAGAAGCCTATCTGCCTCTTACCTTCAGTAACAGAAGATATGAGAATAGATGTTTTAGCCATTCTGACGCTATCTTGCATTACAGAAATAGCTAAATTATTTACAGTACAAAGAGGATGGTCTACGTGGACTAGTATAGTTGTTCCTGAATTATAGTCAGTAGCGACATTCGGTATTGTTGTAGATGTTGTACTAGGAATAGTACCAGAATACGATCCATTCCATATAAATTCCGTTGCAGTTGTACCAAGTAATGTATATCCTGTATTACTTATAGTGTACTCATAATTATCAACAGTAGGTAAAACCGGGGTTAACAAGGGATTATCTATATCATAATCTATATAAAAGTCTTCAGTATTACCTATGTTTCTATATCTGCAATAGACATATTGACCTCTTGATTGACTTGACTGTCTAGAAGAAGTTGGGTTTTTAACCATATCATCTATAGTATAACCAACTATAGGTAATGTTGTAGGTGACACTGGCTGTGAGAAACCAATAGGCACAAAATCGTATTTACCGCGTGTTGTGTAATAAGTGTCATTTATAACAAACGGATCAATAGTTGTAAATCCAAATTTATTACCTGACTGATACGCTCTTCTTGTTCTATCGCCTGATATTCTTGCAATAAGCTCAAGTGATGTAGCTTTAATGTTACTTAATCTAACAAAATAGTTTTTAGATACAATAGCACCTTTTCTTATATTCAGGTTCTGTACGTCTTTTTGATAGTAACCTGCAAATAAAGTAGTCAGAGTATCTTTTTGTATAGGTGTTGCAACGCCATTATTATCAAGAACAGATACTGAAAGTTCTCCTCTTGATCTCTGTATAAATTGTTCTAGTACATCTATTCTATTTTGAAGACCAACAAGTGCATCAAATAAAGTAATAGGTGTTTGCTCTGCTGAAAGGAAACCTGATGCTATAGCTGTACTAGCATGAGCAAAGTAATTACCATTTGCACTGAAAGACGAAGATAAGTGTGTATCAATACCCTTAGCTTGTAAATCTTCATTTAATCGTACTCTGGCAAGTTCTTGCTCATTCTGCTTAACAATATCTGATGTCGTATCAGGTTGTATTAAATCCTGTGGGAAATCAACCGTTACAGCTTCACTGTAATCTGATTCCAATGGATTAGAAGGATAGCCTGCTTCAGACAAGGACTTAATTCTAATCTGAACTGCTTCACCTTGTTGAATTGGAATATCTAACTGATTGATATTTATAGTATCTGCATTCTCTACGTTTTCAATAGCCCATGAATACTGACCTGTAACTTCATCTATTACCCTTTTTCTTACCACTGTAGGTGATACCACCCAGTTAGTAAAAGCACCTCTTCTTTCAGCACCATCTTTATCAACGAATGCTAACTGCTCTATATTATTAGCAGTACCCGCTGCGTCAACATATCTATATTCTACTATAAATTGTACTACCTCTTGGTTACCTGTGAATTTAGAAAACTTAGGATCTGGTATTTGCCAGAAACCTCTTACTCTATATTTAGGTTGAGCGTTTAATAGATCCTGTGATGTAGATTTTGCCTGAATATCCTGTACAGTTGATCCAAACAGTTGAGCAGTAGAAGATCTTTGATCTACAAGTGATTGAAGCTCATTAAGATCTTTCTCTCTTTCAACATCACTGCTGTATTGCTTAGTATTGATAGTAGTTCTCTTAACTGAAATGGCAGAATCCTTTTCTTTTATCTCAGAAGCTAATCTATTTCTATCGTCTGCAAGTCTCTTTATATCATCGATAACTGGGTTATCAGTGATGTGATTATTGATTTGAACCACTTTAAAATCACCTGTTGCAATTGAAGGTGAATCAGGTTTAATACCATAGGCAGATGGCACCATCTTATCTTTAGAATAAGATAACATCATCTGTCCAAAGTCTACAGCTTGATTTCTATAGAAAGTATCTAAAGAAAGAGACTGACCATTATCTAAAACAGTTGAAAGTTCATTGGTTAAGAATGCTGTGCCGGGTGACCAAAGTTCAGATGGTAATTTAGAAGATGAGTCAATTGATTTGATAAACACAACCAGGTACTCATCAAAACCTACTGGTATATCTATGCTGATATTGTTTTCCAGTCCTTTATAAATAGAAAGAACATTAGATCCAATAGTTACAGCATCATAACCTTCTATAATCTCTAAAACAATTGTATTGCTACTACCGTCAATTTCTGACACTTTATATCTGGTGTTCTTATTGGTATTGTTTACCATTAACTCATCACCAATCTTTAAACTTAAAGTATCTGAGCTGCCTGATAGTACATCCGTGTATGTAAGTTTGTTTAGCTTATAAGTCTTACGTCTTATATCTGTTGTTACACCATTAGAAAGAACCTGTCTGGTAACATCTGATATCTTAATAACGTCAAATTTACCAATATAGTTAATTGTTCTAGGTGGTGTATCTAGAATTTCTTCATCAAGGACGAATGAAATGCTTTGTGAAAGAAGATCACTGATAAGCTGCGTGAAGCTAATATCAGATCTTCCCTTTAAGTTCTTATTAAAATATCTTCTCTTTTCTTCGTTGTCAATCTGCAACAGATATCTTCTAACAAGTATGTTTTCAGTATCAATTGGTATCTGACCTGAAAGGTCTAGGCTAACATACATCAAAGGGTCTATAAAAGACTCAAAGAAGTAGTTGCTTTTTATATTAAAGGTCGTAGGTGCCGCAATAGAAGTAACGTTTGATGCAGGCAGCTTAAGCTTCGATGCAATAATTTTTCTGTAGCTACCATCAGATAGTCTAACATTCACGTCAGTATTACCTACACCCGTTAAGTTCTTGATGTTGTTTTCAGCATCAGTTATTCTTTTTAATAAGTGACCGAAACTAGGTACCTGTATACTTTTAAGCGTATCATTATCGTCAAACAATTCTACAGTTACGGATTCTCTATTCGTAGTAATAGCCTCGTTTAATCTTTGGAAAACCTCAAGTGCATTTCTGTTCAGTCTTATAAACTGAGACATCAATGTCGATAATGAATTTTTAGTATTACTCATGTTACTTTATAATGTCTATTGCGAACGTATAATTTATATTATCTAAACATATAAGTTCAAATATCGGCTTAGTACTTAAGTCAACCGATGTTATTGTACCTATTGCTAGACCAAGTGATCCTTGACCAAACTTATTAAGTTTGTCAGTGTATATAATCACGTTTTTACCGTTAAGATTGAAGTCTGTGTCAAAAGAAAATCTTACTGTCTGTCCTTCTTTAAATGATACAGCGCTGTCATTAATGTAAATCTTAACATCAGCTAATGCAGAGTTCTCAGTATTAACTCTTATCATATTAGTAAAAGTTTCCAGCTTAATATATGACTTAATCACGTTCTGATTAAGGTTAAGTGGAGATGAACTGTTTATCGGGAAATTAAAATTAACATCAGTGAATATACCATTGATGTTATATTGCTGAACAGTATTTATAACTCTAACAATATTCGGTGTAGACTTATCTAACTGGATTCCATCTCCAGCCTTTAGAACATCTACATTGTATTGCAGATTGATAGGTATAGTACCATTAACAATCTGAGTTATAGTATCACTTGTACTAGCAATAAGATCTATAATTGAATTAGAGTTTGAAAGTGCAAGTTGAGCATTATTAACCTGTGCTTCAAGTGATGTCATACGACCCTTAAGCTCGTTAACATCTTCTTGTGAGAAGATCATTGTTTCAAGCTCATTAACCCTGTTGTTGACATCTATTAAACTATTCTGCGACTGTAATAAAATTCTAGTGGCTTCTTGTAATTGTACACTGGTATCAATAAACAAGTCCATTGAGAACTGACTGTAGTCATTAATGATAGTTTCAATAGTTGAGTTATCAACACTTGTATCAAAATTCAAATTAAGCTTTAAACCATATGAGTTACCGTTTAAACCTGTTACTAAATTAGGTTTAAACTTTTCAAATCTTTGAATGTAACTCGTAGACGCAGTATCTGTAACGTTATCTATAAAGATAACACCATATAAATTTGTAGCTCTATCATCTGGATTAGAAACATCATACAAATCATAATAAACAAGAATAGCGTTAAAGCTAAAGTTTTTAGCCTTGTAGCTAGAGTTGTATTCCTGTATTGTGCTTATCTCTGGATCTACAGCAATGTCATAATAGTCATCTGCATTCCAGTCGATTGATATACCATCTAATCTGTTTCTGAGATATGTGATCGGTGTAAATGTATCTGCACCTGGGTAATCACCTGGGTATTTAGTAATTTCTACACTGGTAGAATCCTCAAACGTAAATGGATCCGTGAAATAGCTATCAGGATTGGATACGTTCCACCATTTAGCCAATGGGTCTGTATACGTTATAGCAACATCCTCATCATAAAAAGCACTAATGCTTAGGCCGTCAGGTTGTAGAGTTGATGAATTTCTACCATAAATAAATTCACTATTACCTGGTGATATAATCATATCAGGCAAATAGTTAGTATCTGAAACCGGCTCAAATAATACAACGGGTGTATTACCTACTCTTGTCGGTACATTGAAATAAATTTCAGTATATGCTTGTCCGCCTTTATCAACGTTGTTTGTTACATCTATATCACCAATGTATTCTACAACTCTGCTATATCTTCTAGTACCAGATGTAGCTATTTTCTCCTCAGTGAATAAAGTGCCAGCGTTAAGGCTCTTTTCGGTTACTGAGGCGTCTTTAAATCTTATAGCACCCAGTTCTTTCAACCATTTGAAAAACACCCTTTCTGATACTGATCTCTTTAAAGATGTATCATAATCATTATCTGCCATCAGAAGTGCTTCAATATTTAAAGCATAGTTCTGGAATGACTCGGCTAAGTTAACGTTGTTATCTGAATTTAATCCATTGAATATAGCACCATCAATGGTTCTAAACTGGATATAATTTTCCTTATGTAAAGGTACCTCAATATTAGGTATATTCAGTAAAGCATATTTCGAAAATTGAAACTTTAACTGATCATTATTAAACGTTTTAGATAAATCTTTAGCAGAAGATGCGAAAGCATAAAATACTCCGCCGCTGACCTGTGGTGTTCTTATTAAAGGAGTTGCCATCTATTAAGAGAATGTTACATTATGATAAGCCACTGCGTACCAAGATCCATTACCTGAAGAATCAACCATGAATCTAAGAGTGATGTTTGAGCCAACTTCAAATAAGGTTACAGTTTGGTTAATATAACCACTACCTGCACCGAATACGAATTGGCTAGTACCTGAAGCCGCTATGTCTATAGAACCTGCAGCCTGTTCACAAAAGAAGGTAACTTCTTGGCCAAAATATCCATCGTCTACAGCGATAATATAGCCGCCTGTAGTTGTGTTTTTAATAGAATAGTTTCTGCTACCAGTTGTAGGATCAACTGTAACTGAAGCACCTGTGATATTAGAATCAAGTACAGCAAAGCTGTCATGTGAAACAATGCCATTAATTGTCATCACCGCAGTTGATGATGTAAATGTTACATCAGTATTGATATTAAATACAGATGAAGAGATCTCCATAAAGTATGAAGATACTGGACCTACTCTAAGTTCACCGGCTTGTAAAGAAACTAAACCGTCAATGGTACCAGCATCAGGATCAATATATGCTTCAATAGCGTTGATCTCATCTTTAAGTATATTAAAGTTATCATTGAGAATAGGTCTAGATGCTGTTAATGAATCTGTACCTAGGATATTTGTTACTGTTATTGCCATTTTGGTTTTATTTTATTATTAGTACGTTTTTAGTCTTCTTGTTTTTGTTACCGTTGGTATCTTGAAGCTGTAAACTAAGTTCATATCTACCTGATCTCTTAAAGAGATAAGTGAACCAGCGTCCAGTAAAGTATATATCATCGGTGTCAGGGCTGTCAAGATTCGTAAGTTGCCATATAGGAAGATCTTTACCAGGTATCTTTGACATATCATAGCTAAATGTTAGATGCGCTAACTTAGGTAGTTTTATACCATCTGATAAGAATCTAGTGTCATTGTAGGTTGGATTATTTACTTCTGTAAGCTGTTCATATCTTATGTCGATATCCGGTTCTTGCCATGTAAAATCAACCCAGTCTCCATTTATACCTGTATATTTAGCAACAGCTTGTACAAATTGTAGAACAAGGTTACCACCTGAGTCTAGATCATATACTTTATTATAAATGAATTTACTAAATACAGGGTCTATAGTTGAATTAAGATCATCAGCAGCTGTTGCTAGATTATTAGTTGTAAATAAGAATGTACTAGTATAAGGATAAGGGTATGACTGTTGCATAGTCATAGACTTACTCTGAGTTACAGAATAAATTCTAAAGTTAGCAGGTGTGTCACCGCTTACTTTACATGACTGCCACCACAAGTGATAAGATTCATCCCAGTTTCCTGCACCTAAATTATTCCAAAAATAAGGACCAGGTGTATACAGATCTTTATAAACGTCTACTTCAGGATTGGTGTAGTGATAACATAAAGACTGGTCAGGGTTGCTATTATTCAGAATGTAATTAGCCCTGTCAAGTGATTCATATAAACTTGCTTCACCCTGGAAATAAGTAGAACTTGGTGCTATAGGTAAATCCCAGCTAGAACCATATTCATCCCATATAAAATACGGATAGTAAACTACCGGAGACTGGCCAATTGCCGTAGCGAAAGGTGGTGGGAATTTACTCTTCATGTTTAATAAACTATTCCAAGTATATTCCGGCTCTCTAAACTTATAGAAACCTACATATTCTACTTCTCTAGATAGAACTTCAACATAGTCTTTATAAATCTTAGAAGATAAATTGTTGAATGTATCAAACAGTCTAAGCTCTACATTATAAAAACCAACATACGGCAGGTTTATTGCTATAGTGTTATATGTCGCAATATCACCTCTTACTATAAATTCATATGCTGGTGATTCATCAGTCTTGCCTTTAAATACTTTCCATTCTAATTCATAGAAATTACCTTGACCAAACGTATCCCAGCTGAGAAGCGTGTTACCTGATGCATATGACTGTGACAGTTTAGGGTTATTACCAAATGCACCATTGTCTACGGTGAATGGTTTAATTTCTATACCGTAGTTACCTGCTATAACCTGTCTTAACCTGAATGTCTCAAAGTTAGAGTCATTATCTTTATCTACAACAGTTCCTTCAAAATAAGTCCATGGCTTACCATCACCTATATTATAAGCCGTGTTAAATGCTGCAAGCAAACCTGCAGCGACAATCGAGGGTGTATCACCAAATGATGCGGTATATGATATCTGATTACCGCTCTGTACATCTTTTACAATAAAGATATCGCCTGAACCAATATTGCTGGCAACGAAATCCATTATCAGAACGCCGTTTGCCCAAAGTTCATCCCATTGTACCTGTGCGTCTATCCATGTTTTAGTAAAGCTTTTATTCTCTAAGACAACCGGAAAACCAACAGGTATACCAGGCTTATCTGGCAGTTCAGCTATAGTATTAAGATTAGGTCCATAGTCCTGGAAATAAGCCAGAAGCACAGGTCCTATATCACCTAATACCTTTGTATCTAGATCCTGTAGTGTTACAAATCTATCTAAAAAGAATGGTGTATATTCAGGATCAAATAAAGAGTTAAGAGGTCTTAAGTCTTGGATGTAACCAAAACGAGGTGTAACTTCAAATACAGTATCAATTCCTATATTCAAATAGTCAATTCTCTGTTGGTCATTCCATGCTGAAGTTACGGTTTTACCGAAATAATCAGCTTCACCTATTATGTCTATAATTCTAGAACTTGAAGGTAAGAACCTTTTTCTTAAAATTTCTTTAAGGCCATATAATTTAATCAGAGCCTCTTCAAGAGTGAAGTCGTCAGTTTCAGTTACGACGGGTATATCATATTGATCCAGCTCATTTGTAACCTGGTTAATCCTGTACACAAGTGAGAACAGGGCAGTCTTCTTATAAATCTTATTAGGTACATATGTACTGGGATCATTTACATTGACTGTTTCATCAAATACGTCTATTACAGTTGTCGTCTTATACTTACCATAGTTGGGTGAAGTACTATCGATATTAAGCCAGTACTCCCTTAGCTTAACGTTATTATAACCAAAGAACTTTATAGCATTGATAACACCTTTATATGAACCTATAAATGGTTGAATGTTTTTACCTTCTAACAACATTTCCTTTCTCTTCTCATTCAAGAGAATAAAGTCTGGCAATGTTTCATTGATATCAGCGCTTCTGAAAATAGGTGAATCTTCTTCAAAGATACTATAACCAAGGTTCTGGATAAGTACAGTAAGACGCTCATCTTCACCAACAACCTCGCCGTAGAATTTGATTCTAGCAATCATCTTATCAGTACCATCTTCTTCTATTATAAGATATCTTTCAAATACACCTTCAACTTCAGAGACTATACCTATATTAAATTGTATACCTTGACTGGTAATGTCATTGGTAATTATCTGACCATAACTTGTATAAGATTGGTTAGGATCTATATCAACATCTACAATAGCCGTGTCTACAACATTAAGCTTTGGCTTACTTTGTGATAAATTAAATGTGAAAAGAATAAACTTATCATTCTCATCTGTCTCATCTTCCCAGTATGCTCTCCATGTTGAACCATCATATGAACCTGTTGCCTGAAAAGTTGCGTTAGGATCACTGTAGTGAGGTACACCCCATTTAGTAATACCACCTGTTGTTAAAAATTCTTCTAATATAACAACCGTCGCAGTTTCATATAAACTAGTTGAGACTTCAGGTATGTTTACACTACCCACCCATACACCGAGAACCTCATCATAATTGAAATTAAGGTCTGTTCCGTTCTTGTCAAAAAAACCTAAGTATTTGAAATCGGTAGTTATTACTGGCATTAGTTAATGTATTGATAATCTTTATTTACGCTAAATACTCTGAAAATTCTAACTATCTTTGTAGTATTTATTAGGTTAACAAAGTAATCATTTACATAAACTGTAAAGTAATATACGATAGGGACTCTTAATAAATGTTTAGACACGCTATTTGATACAACTGTATTTTTATAATCATAAGCAGTGTTAATCCTTTGTTCACCTGCAGTCCTTGCTAGTGAATAAAGACTGGTCTTTTTGTAGCCATATCTACCTTCTATTGCTGAATCATTCCAAGCCATAATTAAATCTTAATATCTTTTTTAGCTGCTTCAAGTTTACCTATGTTTATACTATCAGGAACTGTTCCTTTAAAGTAGATGCTCAATGATGATGCTCTACCTTCAACAGGAGTTGGTTCATAGTAAACACCATCTCTGTCAATCCAACCACCTCTGATTACCGCAAGATCTCTTAGACCTATAGTAATATCACCAAATTCATCTAGACCCAGATTAGGATCTTCGCCTGTTGCAATAGGTATCTTTGTTTCAATCAATTCTTTATTAAAGAACACATATCTCTTTTTATTACCTTCACCTCTTTGGAGGTAAGGTATAGTAGGTGAAACTTTATAAGTCTTCTTAATGTAATATCCATTTCTGATAGCTGTTTCATTTTGCTCAGATACGAAAAATACACTAACAGAATCCACACCTTTTATAGCCTCAATTATAGCAATAAGATCACTCTTCGGTACTTTATCCCTACGCTTAACATTTATAAAGTAATCATTAAGCTTAGTTCTTATTTCATTTTGTATAACACCTAGGTCATAACCTTCAACTGTTCTTAAAACAATGTTGATTGCATATCTTTTAATTTCAGGATCTACAAATTGAAGTTCAGTACTTGTCATTTGTCTACCACTTTCATTGATTACGGCTACTATCATTTTCTTCTCATCAACCGTCAGCTTAAATTCATCTAGATCGACTGTGAAATAATCACTGTCAGTTGTAACCTTTCTTGATATATCCGGTATCAAATACAGGTAAATGATATTATCATCGTCTAGATAATCGTCATCTGTCTCATTAAATGCATCTATATAAGAGAAGTAATTAAACTTAGTTAAGAAGTACTCATAGTTTTCTGGATTTGCCAGTACGAATGATTTGCTTGCAAGAGGCGCTATAAGTTTTGTAAAGAACGGGCTTTCTTCATCAGAACCCAACGTAGGATTCTTTGAAGTTTCAATAAGTAGAAAGTCATTAAGATCAACCTCTTCACCGTTAACATCTCGTCCCTGGTCTTCAAATGTAAATGAAACAGGTTCAGAACTGGAACTAATGTTACCGCCGCTACCTGCCGTTGCTAAATAATCAACATCGATAAATGCACCTTGCGGTGGAGCGACGCCAAAAAATCCATTACCGAAGAATATATCTAAACCACCTGCTAGACCTGTTCTAACAATAACACCCTTTGTATTTGTATTCATATCATACAAAGAGTCATATATTTCCCAGAGTTCACTGTTAACATAAACTTTTACATTATTGTTATCTACAAAGCCTGGTGTATTGATGTTGAAAGATTGCATTGAAAGGCCTGTTCCTATAACTCTCTGCGACTCAAATGTACCCTGTACAATAGCGCAGTATGTAAAATCAACGTTGTTTTTCTCAGCTCTGATATAATCACCGGTGAAAGTCATAGTATACTTAATACCATTTGACTTGCACTTAAGAATTGTTTTATTTGCTACCAAAATATAAGGACCTGGAAATTCAGATTGTTTACCAGGCCTAAACTTAAATCTAACTTCACCCATTGCACTTATTGGCCTTGTAGGATTATGACCTGTAAGTGCAGCTAAACCATAAATTGACTCTAGGCTGTTAGCAGTAAGTATATTGTTTTCAGTCGTAGCATCGGTGATGTAGTACATGATAAGTTCACCGATCTCACTCATAACCCTAAGTAACTGACCAAATGGTGAAGCATTAGTAAAAACTTTTAAAGAGTTTTGGTATGCTGAAGTAAGATAAGTTATAGAGTCATCATATATTTGTTGACCTAAAACTCTAGTCTTATTTAGAAACTTAAAATTATTTTTTATAGTTGCCATTCTTAAATTTTATTTATGCAAATACTAAACCTACAGCTACAGAGCCATTTATTGTTATATCTAAAACACCGACGTCTCTGTCTGTCTGTTTATAGAAATTACATCTAGCATCTACTAGATATTTATTTGCCAGTAATCGGCTGTAGTTGTTTATCTGATTCATAACAACCGCCTCTATAGAGGATGCTGAAAGATTTGTGCTAAATATCAAACTATCCAGATCTGCACCTAAGCCAGGATCACCCAGCACATCACCTGATCTGGTAAACAAAATAACCTCTATCTGAGTAAGTAAGTAATCCAGTTCTTCTGTTGTTTCGATTTTGTTTCTTTCGAACCCTGGGTCACCCTCTATCTTTGTATAAATATCTGCCATGTTTTAACTTGTTAGGAAATAATCTACGCCTTCGTCTCCTTTAATCTCTTCTTTCAATGCATCAAGTTCTTCTTGACCTGCATCTCTGATCATGTCAGCATTAAGAGTAACGTTACCCGGCATCTGATAACTAAAAGTCATCAACATTGTGCCCAGTTGAGTTTTACATTTTGCCACGATGTATCTGTGGAAAATCTCATCTGAATATAAAGCACAGTCTGATATAGATTCATAGACATTTAAGACACAGTTACGTTTAGGTGTTTCACCTTGTATCTTTAATGTTCTATTTAATCTGTTATAATTATATGAAACTTTAGGTTGAAGAACTTGTCTAGCCATGTCGAAAAGATTTTCATTGGCTACATAATACATTAAGTTTTCACCAAGTACTGTTGTACCTCCACCCATAGCATAAGCATTTGCAAATATGAATTTATCAAGAGTAAAGTCTGCGTCTAAGCTAAAGCCATTATTACCTGAACCGAGAAGAAATTCACCAGCTTGTGTTAGCTCATTTACACTTATAATAGAGCCTGCTCCATCTGGTCTTGGACCAGGTAGAGGTATTTCTCTTTTTGCTTTAAACAGATCACTGTTAAAGCTTGAACGCGGTACTACGTAATAACTTTCCTGTACTGAATCTTCATAGTTCTTATAGAACCATTTTTTAGCTTCAGTTATGATACGAACCATTTCTTTTTTAGGTATGGTTATAGGTATCATACAAGCGCTAGTCAATTCAGAATTGACATTACTGACAAGTTGATCTAAGCATCTACCGGCACTTGCTGCTAATTCGTCATTAATACTTGGCATTTAAACCTGGAATTATTTTCTCATATTTAACAATTTCAGTACCATCAAATTTAGAAAGATCTGTAATCTTACCTTCTCTGAATATACCATTTACCATTGTTCCGTTCATTACACCATTATTACCACAGAAATACGAGTCAATAAGTGTAGAAGTTCTATTAACATATGAATCTTTAACTTTACAATTAGTTGCTTCACATGCGTCAAATAAATTACATTCATAGATTTCAGTTCCAATAAGTTCAGAACCAAAGACGTCACATTTATTTAAGATTCCTCGAACCTTATCGCAATTAACTATATCAACTTCTTCTAATTTGAAGGACTTACTAAGGTCAGCATCTTTAATTTGTATCTTACCGGTATTAGAGTCATAGTTAATTATGCCATCTGTCATACCACCTTCAGTAAGTATATCAAATATCCGGTCTCTTATTTTTGACCAGAAAGATTTGATATTTCTATCATCTGTGTCTAAGTTTACTAGTAAACCAATGTTTGGAAAATTATCTTTAAGCTTTTCAAATGATCTATAAGCTTCAAGTGCATTCTGATGCTTTTCAAGTATCTTGCTTAGCTTTTTCTTATCATCTATAGAAAATGCTGGATTTGCTGCAGCTTTATAAAGAGACTCAATAAACATATCCTGTGTAGCTAAAAGCTTTTCAGTTTTCTTTTCATAACCGTCTCCGCCGAGATATCTAAATTCAAGATAGTTCTTTTCAAGCTTTAAGAAGTTTACACCATAATACTTTTCAGTAGGAAAGATAAAGTCGGCTTCATTAACATTTTTAGCCGTGTCATAGCTAAGTTTATCAACCGGAACTACAAATTTAATAGACTTAGCGTAAACTGAATCTTTTCTATCAGGGTAGTCTTTAAAGATTTTATCTTCATTAAAGTCTAATATAAACTTAAGTCTATTTAATCTAACCAAGAAACTAGAACCCATCTTTTCATCATTAAAAGATATGTTTATATGAATACCGCATCTATTTGTAGTGTAGCCATTTTCTTTTATCCACTTAAGTACCTTAATCAAAGTAATTCTGGCTTCCTGATATGGCAGTGATGCTGTTACTAACTCAATAAGCTTTTTACCGCCAGAATAGTCTTTTTCTAGTTTATAATGGTCAGGTGTTACCTTGAAATCACTATGCGATTCGTCAAAAACACTTATCTTTTTTCCAAGATATTTTGCAAGCATGTCAGCAGTCTCTTCAGTTTTATGATTTGAATAAAATTCAAATTCATAACCAATCTTAGAGTTCATTAAGACATTAAGTGTCTGCTCATTTAACAACATAGTATAGCCAGTATTTTGAGTATATATTTAAGATAAAAAGAAAGGGGCTTGATGCCCCTTAACTTATTTCGTATGGTCTGTTGCTAAACCTAGATAAACTTTCTTATTTACCTTATCAAATTTATTGATTCTGACTCCTATTGCATCACCTTCTTTGAACTTACCTTTAAGCTCGCTTACATGCACAAGTCCTGAAATACCTGGTGATAGTTCTACAAATGCGCCATATTCTTTGATGCTGGTAATTTTACCAACAACAACGCTCGACGGTTTATAAACCTCTTCGGCTTTTTCCCATGGGCTTTCTTTATAAGATTGCGTAAGTATGATTTTGAAATTAGTGATAATTTCTTTGATATAAAATTCAAGAGCGTCACCTGCTTTAATTTTACCAGCTTCATGTCTTGTTTTCAAGTCTTCGGTAAGATCACTTAAGTGTATCATTCCTGTTAAGCAATCGCTGAACTCGCAGAATACACCATACTTCGTAGTACCTGTAACAAAACCTGTATGCACTTGTGCAGGATTCTCCTTTATCTTCTCGATTGCAGAAGGGATGAGTGAATGTAGATATTGTCTATGTGAAACAACTACAGTGCCTTTTTCTTTAGAATAATTAACAATCACTACCGGCATTTCTTTTCCAAGAAGAACAGTAAAGTCATGTAATTTATTTAGGCCTGCTAAAGATCCAGGCATGAATGCTTTAATACCATCGATATCCACAATGTAACCGGCTGAAATCAATTCTTCGACTTTAGCCATATAAGCAACATTCTTATCAATAGCATCAATAAGCTCTTTGGTTTTCATTTCATTCACACTGTCAGTAAATGAAGCAGATATGAAATCTTTTGTTTTATTCTCACCGATCTTAACGGAAAGGACTGTACCTACTTTAAACAAATCTTTAAACTCAGAAGATTCCTTTTTAAGGTCCATGTATGCATGTTCACGGTAGCCTATATCAAATATAGCATCGCCGCCAATGATATCAATAAGTTCAGCTTCTACTAATTGACCTTTAAAAGGTTCTCTGTAGCTGCTAGACCTCTTGTCATAAAGATCATAAAGTTCTTGTGCATCAGCGCCGTAATAAAAGACTTTGTCGCCGGCGCTTGTTTTAATTTTTCTATTAGGCTTTCTTTTAAATTTAGCCTGTTCTGATTCTATTTCTAACCAGAAACTTTCTTCGGTTTGGAAACCTGACATAAATTAGTTTTTAAAGGGTTATACAAATATACTATTATACTATCATAGTATATATCGGCTGCTTATACAATGATAGCAGGAGGTGAAACAACAGTAGTTGCTCCTGTAACAGGACCTGATGCTCCTGCCGCCGCAACGACTTGACCGGGTGGTATAGTAATTGTAGCAGACTTAATGTATCTGTCTATGTTACTAACCAGAACAGGTGCAAGCTTAACTGCTAGGGCTTTACCGAATACTTCTGAAGCCTTTTCGAGATCAACGGTCCTATTACCCTTAGCTGTATTAAGATTGATTGGTACTTCTATACCAAACGGTGTATCTACTTGGACTACAACATTATCCTTAGGGTCTAATGATCTGTTATAGAGAACCATAGCTTCGGCTGCAGATTTTGCAATAGCGTCATAAAGCGTTGTATAAAATGTAAGAGGTACTAATGGCATAATGGTTTAGTTTTATAATAGAGATGGGCCGTCTATAGTAACGGAACTGCTTCTTGTTCTTGGTATTGTAGTTGCTTTAATCGGTGCAGCAATTTGTGTAATAACAGGCTGTGCTGCCGTTCCTAGTGCTGTTAATGCTGCAGACAGTGGTGCTAACGGGAATATAGCTCCACAGACCGAAGCCTGTGCAGTGGCATATGCCTGCATTGCTATTGCTAGATTATTGATCTGATCAGCTAAAGCATTTAATGCATCAACATTCTTATCACCGAGTACTGCAGGCTCGTCAGATTCGTTTTCTTTACCTATACTTATACTATCTGACTGTACATGTATAATTTTACCACCAGAGTGCTGGATGAATACTGTATTGTCAGGTCTTATATTAACCTGACTTCCGTTATACTCTAACATCAATCCAACCTCTTCTGTAAAGAAAATCTTGATAGGACCTGGTGAAGCTTCAGTATCATATATTAAAGAATGTGCATTGTTATATGAACCTTCAATTTCAGCCTTAAGCTCATCTGATACATGCTGACTATAAAAATACTCAGGCTCATATAAATCACCGTTATCAAAGCTTATACCTACTACTGAATCGACTTTAGGTACAGAATGGAATCCAGAACCTGATGCTGAGCCGCCCGTTGTTCTATTTAGTGGTCTAGCCCAAGGTAAATCTTCATCCAGTATATCATCAAACTTACCGAAAACTCTAACTTTAATTTTACCATCAAAGTCAGGATCCTGATTATCTACTACTTTACCTAACCAGTTCGATGTTGATAAATCGTCTTGAAATAAATTAGTTAATGGCATGTTATTGGTTGTGAATGTTACCTAAATCACCTTGTGGCCTATCTGCGTTTCTATTATTTTCCCTGTTCTGTGCTATGACTTGACCCTGTTGGCCCAGGGATAAAAGAGAACCTTGCTGCAGTGATGTTAATACGTTAGATGGTGAAAAGCCATATACATTACCTAGTAACAATCTATTAAATCTACCAGCAATTGCATTTACTGCTCTTCCTGCTAACTGATCTGCTGCACCTAATGCTGCAGTAGCCAATGCGGCACCTGCATTTTTAGCAGCAGCCTGCATTGCGTCTTTAGCAAAGTCAGGATCATCCTTAAGCTGCTTTAACTTTTCTAGCATTCCTACACCGTCGCCTGTAGCAGGTGCAGGTAAATCACCGAGGAACGAATAGTTCATACCTGCAGGTGTAAAGCCGGGTGGAAGATTTAATATAGTTGGGTTTAAGTAACTTTCATCTATGTCTTCATACATAATTTCTATAACTTGAGATGCTGGTTCAGGTGCAACATTTGTAACTGCAGCAAAGTTACCAAATGACTTGTCAGAGTCAAATTCACACTTTGCTAAAGTAAACATCATGTTTGCTCCAAACTCATTTACTACCTGTGCTGTTTCTCTTGCAGCTTTCATTCCAGGCGTTTCTATAGGTATAGACAGAGGTGATACACCAGGAGGTCCAAATGCTTGTGTTACTTGATTGACAATGTTTATAGCATTACCAATTGTACCAACATCAACTTGTATGCTTCTTATCTCCTGTATGAATACAGTTACCTGGAATTTTCTCAGGTTACTCGGGATGATCTCTCTTCTAAATTCATAATCAAAGCACGCCTTTCTGTATAAGTCCATTAGGGCAGTTATTCTTAAATCTATAGATTCAAGAGTTGTTATCTTAACCCTAGCGTCATTACCACCCTTATATGGGTCTGCAAGACCTTTATAGTCCCAGATTTTATCAATGCCTTCAATTGATTGCCAATACCATGGCATCCAGTAATTGGTATCTAATAGAAGTTCTTGAAACATCTTTAGATACTCAAATCTAGCACCTTGGTTATTTGCAGCTAGATAATTTAAGGCACTACCTACCTGTTCAGCGTCTCTTACAAGTAAGGGGCTTTGTTTTACATCATAATCATTGAATAAGAGTACAAACCCTAGATAAGTAGGGTCATTATACTTGCCGTAATCGGCTTGTAAACCCTTTCTAAACCTTTCAATGGTTGCTAAATCATATGTTCTTGTTGCTACTGCCATTTCTTATGGTACATTTGGCCATTCTCTTCTAAATAGATGCATAACCTGTCTCATTCTACCTTCGTCAGCGTTATATCGTATAAACAATCTACCTATAGTATATATGCCTGTTAATTTTTCATCGACTTTTGAATTTTGAGCAGAACTTGAACCACCTGCGCTATCACCTTCTACTCCTTTCTTGTCTTTCATTTCTTCTCCTCTATCTACTGCAAGCTCCTCTTTCTGTTGCTGTACATTAGAACCCTGTGGACTTTGCTCATACATAATAACTGGTATTAACTGATAGCGATAAAGGGCTGGATTTGTTGTTTCCAGTTCTACTTCAAGATACATCTTTTCAAGCTCTATGTTATTCTTATAGTTTAACATTTGTGCATAATAGTAGTTAGTATGTACATTTTTACCCTGTTTTCCAACATATTTATATTTCTGTTGTTCAGTATACATTTTTTCACCAGCAGGAGTTAATTTACCCTTTAGCGGAGCCTGATCCTGTGGCAGGTTAGTTGTAGTTAAAGGCTCGACTGTAAACGTTCTATACTCTTTATCGACATCATCATAATATTGTATGATTCTTCTATATCCATCGTTTAATACTACGTTAGCTGCATTATTTATAACACTGTACTTACTAATATAAAGATTTGAGCCTCTTCTAGAAGTAAGATTAGTAAGAAATAGTTTAACCACAGCCTGCTGCGCTTCTGTATCATCGTCAATTTGCTTCGAGACACTAGGATCTTGTATAAAACTAGCAAGCGTATCTTCTAAGCTTTCATCAAATGTAAGTTGTTTATTTACATTAACTAAAGTTAGATAATAATAAGGGTCTATATACGCTATAAAGAAGCTGTCATCGTCTTTATAAGTACAGTCAATCGTATCACTTAATAGTTTGAATCTGGTATCAAATGAGCACAGTCTTTTCATTGTATCATCTGTACCGTCCTCATTGGAAGCAAAGCCAAGTTGAAGCTCTTCTGCAAAATCTATGTAGTAATTATATGAAGTGTCTTCAGGATATGACTTACAAACTTCAGCGTATAAACCAGGTATTCTTAAAACTCCTTTCAATGAGATAGTTATAGGATCTTCGTTTTCTGCGCCTTGGCTATATGCTTCAGCTGTACTTGGACCACTAACAGAGCATTCTGTTATATCAAAATCCATTCTTATTGGTTTATAAACACTTTCATCCTTGCTTCTAATATAAAGCATCATGATATCACCGTCTTTAGGGTATTGACCCTTGGTAAACACTCCCTTTCCGTCAGCTACTACTGCACTCATATATGGAATGATAGCATCAAAATTTAGGTCAAAGCTAAGAATGTCGCTGGGGTTAAAGTCGAATCTATTGATTCTTATGGCAGGAAATTGGTCACCTGCCGCTTTACTTACCCTGTCATTGTTCTTTTCAAAGTTCTCACCTGTTTCAGCGTTAATGATATCAAAACTTTCAAGTTGAATGGTAGGCTCAGTAACAGTTAAAATGTTATTAGCTAAAGTAGGCATATTTATATGTTTCTAAATGTTTCTGGCTTATTAACTCCAAGATGTGCACCTAAAAGTATAGAAGTGGTTTTAACATCTTTTGCCTTCTGACCCGTCTTAAGCATGTTAGGTGGTAAGTTTTCAGAAGATCCGTTATTTTTTGTACTAGATTTACCTGCAAGAAACTCAAGCCTCTTTTTATCAACAGGTGTAAGCCTTTTAACTTTATCAAAGTTAGTTCTAGGTTTAAGGTTTTTCTTAATAGGTTTATACTGTGAAAGAGTAGAACTTCTTTCAGGTATCATTAAGAACATACCTTCTTTAATACAAAATGGATTTGAAATACCATTTGCTTTCAATATTATATCAATAAATTGAGCTGTGCCATAGTACATGAAAGAAATAAGATCAGGTCTCATTTGCTGTGACTGATTAACATAATGCATCTTAATCATTCTTACATTGCGAGAAATCATAAAAGGTGGTATTGCAATATTTACTTTTGCTTCACCTGTTTCATTATCAATGATACTTGCTAGTTTTTGTAATGTGGCGATATTCATATTATTGGTAATTAACTGCGTTTGAGAAGTTTGTTAAAGAAGCAGATACCTCTGCACTTACGTTAGGGAATTTACTTGATAACCAACTGCCGGCACCTATATTTGCAACCTGTTCATTATAAAGTTCACCTGTTGCACCCCATATAGTATCAGGTCCAGAGTTATTAGCAGCCGGATTATGACCTCTGTTTGATGCAGATGACTGTGAGCCGCTACCACTAGATCTACTACTGGTTGTTTGGAAATTATTACTTGCACTTGGTGCAGGTAATTTAGAATAAGCCGTTATTACCGTAGGTTGTTTACCGCTTATATTTGTATAGTCTTCCATACCTTCAGGTACTTGATACAATCTACCTCGTCCAGCATTAAACATCATTTCAATATCAGCTTTATCTCTATCTCTACCACTCTTTAAAGTAACACCAACTGTAAGTTCCGTTGGGAAGTCATCTTTACCAAGAGGTCCACCAAACTTAAACTCGGCATTAGTGCATATTAAATTACCTATCATCGCTATAGGATTCAATGGATTACCGACAGTAAGATGCCATTGACCGGTAGGTGAGCCCGATAATAAAGCCTGCGCAGCTTGAGCACCTTGTTGCGAATTAAAGTTTTTAGAAATCCAACCACCTAACATATCTGAAGCTACTTTACCAGCACCTTCAAGGGCGCTGCCTAATGTAACGTTACCGTTTCCATCTCCAAATACATTTGATAAAAGGCCGGCAGCATCGCTTACAAGGCTGTTAAGGTATTCACCTAGATTACCACCGTTCAATAACGTATGGTCACCTAGTGGTTCACCAAAATTACCTGCACTTGTACCACCGCCATAATATCTTGTACCTCCTCCCCAGAAGGGTGCAGAGTTATATGTTAAAACAAGCATGTTAGCTAAAATATCCAAGAATGCTATTTTAGGGTTGATATTTCCGTAAGATCTTAAGCTATAATGGAAGTTAACCTTAAATTCAGGTGCACAGAATATGCCACTGTCTTTAACCATAACCCTTTTAATAACATATAATGGACCTTCAACAAAGTTAGGATGTGTTGTTTTAACAGGATCGAAACCTGATGGCCCAGGGTTTTGCAAAGTACCTGCTGTACTTGTACCTGAACCTACGCTCGCAACACTGTTAATAATAGATGCTGGGCTAAATCCAGTAGTACCTATACCCAAGAAACCACTTCCACTAACGCCGTTTGCCTGTGATTGTAAAGTCTGTAACTCGGATTCAACTTCTTTGAATTTCAATTCCGTTTTGAATTGTATAATATCTTCAAGTTTATTGCCGGTTACCTCACTCATCCAGGTTACAGCTCTGGCTAGGTCAGGCTGTCTACCATCTACAGCCTGCTTAGACTTATAGTCATATGTCGAAGGAGAAATGATATCATCTAAAACCGGTATATGGAACCTTCTTAATGTAAGCATATAGTTATTAGGTATCTTACCATGATACTTACAGTAAATAAAATCACCATAACTATAGATCATACTAATGTTGTCTGGGAAGTCGTTGAAGAAGTTTATAATGTTTGTAGTAGTCGGCGTCATCGCCATCTTAAACTGATCGTCTGTAATGAACCTGGAACCAGGATTGTCACGATAGTCTTCGATTTTTATAGGTCCTGAAAATGTTTTATACTGAAATAAAACGTATCTGTTAATCATGGAAGCTGGTGCTTCACCCTGTTCCTTAATCTCAGTATCTGCTATCTCGAATTTCTTCATTGGATAGCCAGTGTTGTACTGAGCGTTAACGAAGTCATTAAAGTTTTCTGTTCTGTACTGGTTATTCAATGTTTTTTCCAGCACTGTAGCAGCATCATCTGATTGCTCTTTCTTACTTAATGAAGGTCCTTTACTACCTGATACGTATGACAAATTAGATATCTATTTTTTGGTATATATTGGGTTTACAGTTTTTCCGTATAATCAATCCAACCCTTATCGTCTGTCGATATTTTATCACCTATAAATTTTCTAAGCCTGATAAAAAACTCTCCGTATGTTTGTATTCTATACTTACCTCTATACGGAGTTCTGCAAGTATGCTTCATTACAGCATTCAATGACTTTTCTATAACATGGTCCTCTATCTTATTGAATAGTTCAAACATATCCTGTTTATGTTGCAGCGTCATAATTGAGTCGACTACAACCATAAATTTATTTTCTTTAGGACCATTAATTTCCCTAAAAAAATCTTCGTGTGACTTAAGAGGATTATCTTCGGCGAATTTTAGACGTCTAGGTTTTGAATTAAACATTTGGACATAACTCATCTTTGAGAAATTTAATCTTAAGAAATCGGATGAGTCGTAGAATTTAATTATTTTGATGAGATACTCTGGGTTTATCTCATCATATTTCACATCTTTTACAATACCTTTAACCGGTATTAAAAGATTAGGATGGGAATGTGATATTAAAAGAGAATAAACTTTTTCACCTTTTACAAATAGCTTATGATTGACCATACTCTATTAAAACTATTTCATCAAATCTAGAGTGAATGTCTTCACATACATCTATCTTATTGTTCTTGTGATCTATTACCGTCAACATAAACAAGACTTCACCCTCGTACGCCTCTGTAACTAATGACTTGATTGAATCAATCGTTTCACCGTCTAAATTTTTGAGAGCGTATAGGATATCATCAGCGTCTATTACTGCCTTAATTAGTTTCTTCCTGATGTACGAATTGACGACAAGTTCACCTGGCTTAATACCGTCTATGTCATTCTTAATAAGTTTAGCTATAATATCATAATAGCTAACTATCTCCTGACATGAAGAAGATCTACTGTACTTCTTAAAGTCAAGCTTATTCTTCGAATAGACACAGTTAATCTTTTTCATTAAGTTCATCTAGTTCCTTTTTTAGAGATTTTAGATACTTTAACTCGGCGTTAAGCTTTTTCATTTTTACGTCCAACTCCTCGTCTGTCGGCATATAACTTTTACCCCAGTCTATACTCATTATGAGATTGGTTTTATCGAATTTATTTCCTGTTTCAATATCAAGTTCTTCGCATAGCTCATATAAAAAGTTTATGCGGCTTTTGAACTCATTGTCACTGGCAAATTCATAGACAACTTTTTTCTCATACTTATCACCTGCCCCATTGATGTTATCATCGACAACTGTCTTGATAACACCATTTGAGGCTACTTCTAAAACGACTTTAACCATTAGTTATTAGGCCAAGGTTTAATAGTTTCCATCCAGCTTTCAATGTGCTGGTCTGTTTTGGTTTTATCAAAACCCATTTCAGAACAGCTTACACGAAGTCTTTGCTCAATCTGAGACAGCTGTGATTCAAGATTGTCTAAAATTCTTTTACCGTACTCTTCGCTTCTTCTCTGCCCATCCTTTTGATTATTAGATACAATGCTACACCAGTTGGATAGACTTAATTCGTTCTTTGCTTTAAGAATGCCAACATTCTTCATGTAATCTCTACGCTGGCGTCTGTTCATCCAGACTTTCTGTTGTTGATTGTTGACTTCCAGGCTTTTTTGATTCTCTTCCATGGTTATAGAATTTAAGGATTTGTGTTTTTACTTGCTCTTTGACTTGTTTATGTAATTCATTCTTATCGATGTGCAGCATAAGCATATCAACTACTATGCTATCAACATCTACTTCAAATGACTCTTTTATTAGATTATATACTGTCGCTTTAGGAATGTCTAAATCGAATCTATAACTAAACTGTAACTTTTCTTTTGTAGCCTGGTTTAACAAGGCTTTTACAGGACCGCTATCTTCTTTTCTCTCGTTCTGTACTGTCTCTCTTTGTCTAGGTTCAGGTTTTGATTTAGTAATACTAATATCCATGGGTGTGTCACCTTCAGCAGGCAACATAAACTCAGGTAGGACATTTACATTTATTCTACCACCGCTTCTAAAATAAACCCATTCAGTATCATGTGAGCTATATAGCTCAACAGTACCTACTTTATCACCTTTAATCCATTGATATTTTTCAGAGAACATATAGATTATATGCTAACTAAATTAAATGTTTAATTACAATTGTGTGGTTATAAGATTACCAAAATCGTCTACAGTGATAGCGAATCTTGTGCCATTCGGTGAAGCCAGAATAATACAGCCAGCAGGAACTGAAGGATTGCTAACGTCGGCGGGCTCTGTTAATTCTAAATAAGTTGCGCCTCCTGTTATTTCGATAGGAGTTGTTGTAGAAAAGCCATTCTGGCATACGTCGTCTAGTGTTGCAGCAGTATCAATTTGAATTTCTATACTACCGCCTGTCGAAGAAACTGAACTAACAATAGTACCAACACCATCTGCAAAATCTATACCTGTAAATGAACCTTGTAGAGATCCATTTCTATAAACCTCAATTTCATTAGGTGATACTAGGTTAGCCTCAACTGCAACTGTATCAGTACCTGACTGATCAGTAACGGTCCATGTAATTTCAGCATTGTCTTTAAATGCTAAATTAAGACGAGGTGAATTATATGCGGTGATAACCGAAGGTGATGGTTGCTGTACACCTACTATACCCCTAGATATAGCTTCTATCTGTATTGTGTCCGGGCCGCCAGACGATATTGTAAATGTAACATTGGTTGTATCAGTAAAGTCTAAATTATGTACAGTATCTGAAAGTGCGCCATTTATAAGTACAGAAACTTTAGGTTCGAATAGTTCTACAGTAGCAGCACTTGAAGTCACTCCAGTTACTATGAAGCTACCATAGATGCTACTTATAAAATCTAAGCCAGCATACGCACCTATAAGAGAACCTTCTTCATATACATCTATAATAGCAGAAGTAGCCGCAGAAAGGTCTATGACGTTAGATACAGACGTGTCAATAGTTATACTACCATCGGTTGACTGTAAAACTCTATACGCAGTATTAGTAAAAGGACCACCGTAAGTGCTTGCAACAATATAATCTGAAGTGTCACTAGGTTTACTAGCCACATTATTCCAGTGTATTGTTCCTCCGCCACCGCTAGTTGTTAATTGTGATTTTGTAAAATATACAGTGTTGTGATTATGACTAAACGGCGCTGATAATCCAGTTGTGCTATTTGCTGTAACTGTACTGTTTTGCCATTTACTTAAAGTATTGTTATAAAGAAGTACTTGATTATTAGCTAAAGCGCTGAACTGTACATCAGTTAAGCCAGAAAGAGCTGATGCAACTGCGGGTAAATTAACCCATTTCTTAAGAGCGTTATCCCAAGATAATGTATGACCTGTTGCTAGTGTACCAATATTGATCTGAACGTCTTCTAGTTGATTATTGGAATTAGGATAAAGTGCAGAGTAACTAGCTAATGTTGTAGGTACAATTGTGTGAGTGTGTGCATTGTAATCTGTAGCAAGAAGAGAAATATCTACACCGTCAACGGTTACACCTGCGCTTAAAGCTATATTACCTGTAAAACGTGAAGTGCCGTATACATTGAATTTATAGATACCGCTATGTGTACCAGAACCTATAAATACCTGACCTATGTGTACTGCTATCTGATTATTAGAACCTGTGCCTAAATCTGGGTCACCTGGTAATAACCACCATTTAATGGCACTTTCATTTATCGTTATATTCGCATTATTACCTACAACAGATAGGCCAAAATCATCAGAGTTAAATGTTAGGGTGTTAACAGATGATGTAGTTGTACCGTCCGAAACGTCTATAGTGCTAGCACCGGTGCTTGCTGCGCCAATGGCTTCCCAGTCGGCTATATTAAATGTGATAGATGGGCCGTTATCTACAACAGCTATATACCAACTTAATCCATTACCTCCTGTACCATCTGCATCGTGATAAACAATGTAACCCTCTTTGTAATATCTGGTCGGTGACCAAGGATTTGCAACATAGAGAAAATTACTATCTACTTCGCCCCAGGATAGTTCTCTCTTTTGTTCGGTCCTCAGTTTAATATATTCTGATAAGTTTGGCATGGTTTATATTTGTTTATTTATCTATTACGGCAATGCACGTAAATACATTTTACGCAAAGGCGCAGTACTGATACCAGCACTAAGTGGGGTTTTGTTTATGGCGAAAAATAGTTTGTACAATTCAAACGTAAATTCAACATAACCAATAGTGACATAACAGAGATCGACATATTGACCCTGTATGAATAGTCTATTTAATCTACCATATATTTTATTATAAGTCTCTATAAGACCAGACACCGCATCTTTAAATCGACCTACAGTAACTGCTATCTGATCGTTTCTTCTAAGATCAAATTTGCTACTGTTGATAATCTTGATAGCACTTGTCACATCTTTCACCGAAAATGACATCTGATATTCTCTGATAGAGCTTACAATATTAAAACTTTCTAGAGTAACTAAACTTCCAACATTACAAAAGAATGTAGATGACTCAAAATAAGTTTGAAAGGGATCATAAGTGTTGTATAGAAATTGACCTACTGTTGTAGAAACAGGCTCCTGAAGAGCTAATCTAGGGTCATCTGTGTATGGGCTTCTCTTAGATTGTACCTTCTTTAAGTACTTCTCGGTGTAATTTGCCTTAAGCTCTTCTAGTGTTGCAAAGGTAACATATTGCTTTTTAGCACCCTTCTGTGTGTAACTTACTCTTATAGAAGTAGCAGTGAAAGAATTTTTTCGTAGTGATTCTAATAAATCAATAATAGTCTTAACCGATGTAGACTCAATAACCATTAAGTAAGTTCGCTATTTTGAGTATATATTTAACACTGTAGGCACTGTATGCCAGCTTTTATCAAAAGATCTAAACCATCTTTCTGTCTATACTCTTCTCTATAGAAAACTCTCTTAATTCCTGATTGTATTATAAGCTTTGCACATTCAAAGCATGGGGATAAAGTAACATACAGATCTGCGTCTTCTGAGCTGTTTGAAGATTTTGCTACTTTGCTTATTGCATTTGACTCTGCATGTAGAACTTCTCTTTTTGTAACAAGCTTTCTGGCTATACCATTATCTAACACATAGCCATAGTCTTGTAGCAGCTCAGCGCCAATATCAGTTTCATAATATCTTTCTTCGTATTCCTCACAATCATTTTCAAAGCCATAGGGTGTGCCATTATACCCATGGCTTATGATTGTTCCGTCTTTAACCAGAATGCAACCAACCTTTTTACGTTCAGCGTAAGATAGCTGAGATATCTCCTCAGCAATATTCATATAGACTTTATTGATGTCAATTCTAGGCATAGATCTTATATTAAGACTCCTGTTAAAGTTTAGAGATTAACGCCGTACCAGAACGCAGGATTAGAATAAAGACATTCTGGGATTTGATAGCCTAAAAGATATTTACCTGTTGCGGTTATAGACTTGTACATTGAAGTTTTCATTTTATCAATGTCTGGTCCAGATATCTTCAGACCGTAGAAGTCTTGCACCATGTTTAGATACATGAGATGTGGTGTTATACCATTTTGACCAGGCTGGGTGTTTGCCTCGATTAACCAATGCTTACCTGATGTATCAACTGCAACATCTATTGCAAATACATTCATGTTAGGGCTAACTGACATAACGTCTTTTACGATGTTTGAAATTTCTTTAAGATCTGGGCAATGCTCATCACCATTAAAAATATCAACTGCAGTCCATGTAAATTTAGAACTTTCGTTATTGGCGATATCATCATGTCCAGTACCTTCTGTTACTCTAAGAGACTGGGCTTTTTCGTTTGCAGGTTTTCTAAGAGACATTGTAAGCAACTTAGGCGTCTGATCTTTTTTACCTTTAAAGATTATCGCCCTATATTCTTTATCAATCTTAAATGCTTCCTGGTACAGATCAAATTCTATTTCACTTCTGGTAATTTCCTCGAATGTATCAAACTTTTTGACACCTTTCGATTGCCAGCTAGCTTCTGCTTTTGCGATAATAGGAAACTTTAAAGTCTTGACGTCTTCTATTTTGAAAACGGTTTTAGAAACGTATGTACTGCCTCTGTCATTTAGATCCCTGTACAGATTAACCTTTCTCAACTTTAACGAGTCTTCGGGTAAATTGTACATAAGGTTTGGGCTATAACCTGCATCCAGTACAGACTGTGTGTAAGTGGCAACATAACCCAATGCTGGTAAACCGTCATTGATCTTTTTAGTATTGCCAACAAAGTCTAACTGCTTAATTACGTTAAATAGATCCTGTTGTGTGATTGCATATATCTCATCTATACCCGTTGAAAGGTCTATAGCAAACCAATGTTCACCTGAAAAGCAATTAACCTTTTTGCTTATCAGCATATCAAATCTACTCTCAGGTTTCTCCCTTAAGTGATTAAGATTTTCATTTACAAATTGGTTGAAAGTGTGCAGCTTCATTTAGTATTCAATTCCTTTGATATCAACGTACTTAACTTCAACCTTTTTACCCTTTTTATCAAGGGCTTCAAGGCCTATGTTGTTTGCATTGTACATTTTACCCTGTTTGTCATGCATAAAGCTGGTGATGAAATATCTTTCACCATTCTTTAGTACAACATCAACCTCTTCATGTTTCTTAAGAAGTTCTTCTATCATTTCTTGATTGAAGTCTACTGATGCTTTTTCTAAAATGCTACTAAATTTTTTCATCTCATTTATCTTTATTCATTGATAGTTCCATGAACTCTGAATAGTCAAAAACTATATTTTCTCTTTTGAATTGCTCAATCTGATCTTCAGCTATATCTTTCCTGTTATCCTTGTCTTTAACTTGATTTAGAATGTCAGCAATACCGGTAACCATATCCTGTTCATTTTGTCCCAATTCTTTATACGACTTCTCGTTAATAAAATTATCAAATGACAGTATATTCTTCACGGTTTATATATCACTTCATGAAAATCTGTATGCAGATAATCGCAAAAGACAACGCAAGACAAAGCACAGTTTTCAGATTCAGATGTTCATTCATATGAACACTGGCAAGAAAGGTAAACACTATAACACCCATTGAAAAACCCAGCATCCTGCCGGGCCATGTAGCTCCAAATCCCTCATAGGATAAACGTGTTGCATTTATAAAAAGATATGAGATAGGCACACCAAACAATGAGACGATCAGTATATTGTTTTTGAACCATTGAGATATAAACTGACCATTAGATTGATACCAGATCAATATCTGCCCGACCATAAACAGAATGAGGGATAGTATTAAGTTCTTATTCATTTAACCATTTTTTATCAAACCAAAACCTGCGACCTTTGCTGTCTTCAATATTATTCATTTTACCATAACACTGTAGCCAATCTCTAAATGAAGTGTCAGCAAGCTTACCCATCTTTTCATTTATTCTGCCTCTACCATAACCTCGCTTGAATGGATTATCCCAATCTTTAAGTTCGCCACCACCCACCAGATAGGCTTCTTGACAGACATCGTGACAAAGCTCAAGCAGGTCACGGGTTATAACTTGCTTAGCCGGTAAAAACGGATTAACACCAGATCTGTGAAGTATTTCAGCTCTTAAATAATTGCCGATACCGTTAAAATACTTTTGATCCATGAATATCTCATAGATCGGCTTTTCAAATATCTTTTTACTTGACGAAGATTGAATGTTTTTTACAAATACTTCATACTCGGTCAATGGACATGGGCCTCTTTTGCTATTCCAATCTTCAGTCCAGTCCCATTTAGCAAATCGACGAACATCGACCATCATAAGACTATACCCATCTTCTCTGTAAAACTTGAGGTGTGCATGTTTAACCATTTCACCAGGGCTGGCAAGATACCAGTTGCCGCTCATACCCATTGCAAATCTGAGACTTCTTTCCTCACCTGCAATTGAAATTAAAGTTAGCAGTAACTCCTTTCCTCTGCTTTCCGCTTCAACTGTAAAAGGCATCCCATTAAATGGATCTTCCATCTGGGTTTTAACCTTGGTCTCTTCAGACTTTCTAACGTTATTGTATATTTGACTTTCTGAAACTGAGTTGATGTACTCAGCCATGATTTTGATTTCAGCTAATTCTGGCATTACTGTTTATTTGTAAAGATGTACTTATAAAGAGTTTCATTCACTGGTCCATCTTGTTCAACGTTAAAGTGCTTTTGTAATTCAACCAACTCTGCCGCTGTCATTTTACAATACAGAATATACTTTTCATATTTTGAAAGAGCCTCTCTTACATGTAAGATTATTTCAAAGGTTTTGTTGGTGTTAAACATTATCTGATCTTATTTATGTTGTCAGCTTCAGTTTTGTCGCTTCTTATTTCTATAAATCTAGGTAAGAATAAACTATGGTTGCCATGTTTATCCTGTATACTCAGGTTATATTGGATAGCTACGATTTTTCCAATAAGCTCATTTCTATTTATCAGATCGTTGAACATTACAAGATCAGCATCAGTGAAGCCTGAGCCAACATCAACCTTTAACTTTCCAGTAGAATCACATATACAGAGACTGCCTACATAACCAGTACGGCGACCTTCACCTGGGATCCAGCCAGTAACAACAAGGTCGCAGTCATTTACTTCCTTCAGCTTTATCCAACTTCTGCTACGCTTGCATTCATACACCGCATTTGTTTTGCAGATAACTCCTTCACCGCCTTCTTTCACAATCTCTTTGTAGCGATCCATCATTTCGTTTACGCTACTGAATGTCCAACGCTCTGATAAGCAAATATGCTTGCAGCTATTTTTCAAATGCGACCAAAGTAGATCTAAAAGATTTCTACGATCTAGATATTTTGTCTCACCTTTACCTACAGTTAACACTGTCTGATACTCAATATCAAAAATGTTAAACATAAATTCTTTTGAAATTTCTCCATCGACTTTACCTTTAAGCATTCTGTTCAGTTTACCAGATACAGACTTGCGGTCATGGTCGGTTAACTCACCATCAAAGAACCAGCCTTCAAAATCAAAGTTTGGATTAGCAGCAACTATAGAATGTAGATCTTCATTTACATACTTCATGTATTCAGTAGGTACCTGATTGAAGTTTCTAGTGAAATACTGGAAGTCGCCGTCTTTATACATGGCAATGATACGTACACCATCGTATTTATGTTCACAGTAGATAGTGTCCCATTTGCTAATCAGCTCAACATCATCTTCTGAAAGCATCAGACTAGGGTTAGGTATCAATTGACGACCTACTGCTTTATTGATCGACTTTGCCTGAATGCCGATATTCAAGTTTTTAGTAAGTACATCATAGAGCGTCTGTTGAAGTTCAGGGTTAAAGCTACTGATTACCCAGATTGCCTCTTCACGTAATTCTTTGTTTGCAGCCTTGGCTTTTCTTAATTTATCTACAAGATTTTTTACTGCATCAAAATTATCAGATGTACCAAAAGTGACAGGATCACTCAAGTTCATATCCAGCTTATTAAGCTTGGTTACAATAAATGGGTTGTAGGCAACTTCAAGCAAGTACTCCAGTTCAGGGGTTAAGTTTGCCTTAAGTATAGATTGCATTTGCTCTTGTGAGCCTTTGCCGGTACATGCTGCAATCTGCTGCAATGTTTCTAGCGCTTTATTCATATTATGCATGTGTATGTTCTAATTGAAAAGTTAGTTCTAATCCCCATGGGAGTTTATAAGCAGTAAAGCCGCCTGTTGCAACGTTTGTTACATCGGTTTTATCCCAGATTGCTTTTGTCAGAAGATCTCTTGCAGTAAATCGCAAATCATCCATATCAGGTACTTCCATTTTGCCGCTTCCTTTATACCATTTCCAGCCAGTTTCCTGCATGTGTTTTAATACTGATTCGAAATTAAAGCTTTTCATGATTAAATAAGCTTTTTCCTCAAGCTCAGACTGTGTGAATTTTTTGTGTGCCATATTGTTATTGTTATGGTGTAAATATAACTAGACTGGGTTTAACATGAAAGTTATTTGCAGTTTTTACTTTTTCCAGTTATTGAAAGCCCATGATATGTCTTCTGAAACGTGTGCCTTCCGTTGCTGTGGTTCGTACTTGCTGTACGGGTTGTATTTAGGTTTAGATAACTGTATAGGCTTATTATAGGCTGGCATCGCCTTAAGGATATTGAACAGTCTGTGTGATTGACCTATACTGATAATACTTTCTCTAACCTGCTTATAGATATAAGAACTGGCTGATTCAAAGCCCTGTGTTTCTAATAGGTCTACTGCTGTACTACCTACTTCGTTAAATACGTCTTCAGAAGGATTGATGACAGGGGCAACTTTACAAATACCTACGCCAGTAAGCGTTTGTTTTGCTGATTGACCAGCAAGCATACCTCTCATTACACCGAAGCCACTGCGCCTTGCCGCTTTATTGATAAGCTCTGCCGTCTGTTTATCTACTGGCTGTACAGTATTTCCGGTTTTATGGTAGATGACGTCAACACAACCATACTGTTGAACAGTAGAACACTTGACACATTCTTTATAGCCTAGGTCGGCTCTTTTCTGAGGTATTTCAGATTTGCATTTGATACAGTTCATGGTGTAAATATAAAAACAAACCACACGCTATAAAAGAAATCTTCAGAAAAGTGCTTTGCTGTTATCTTTCTTTACGTAATTTGATATAAACGTAGATCTATGGTGAACAGTAGGCCCATTCTCCATAAGGGCTTCACGATGATCTGCTGTGCCATAACCTTTATTCGAATCCCATTTATAGACAGGAAAGCTTTTTGAAAGTTCAGACATGTGATTGTCACGTTCTACTTTAGCGAGAATCGACGCTGCAGCTATTGAATAATAGTTAGCATCACCTTTTACGACACAGGTATAGGGTATATTGCTATAACCGTCAAACCTATCACCGTCTACTATGATATGTTCAGGTCTAATACTTAAGCCGTTTAACGATTTGTGCATCGTCTTAAATGTTGCTTTAAGTATATTAAGTCTATCAATATCTTCAACTGAACCATATGCAACAGAATAGGCCAGAGCGCTTTTCTTAATAATATCAACTGCCTCTTTTCTTTGCTTTTCTGATAGCTTCTTGGAGTCTTTTACCAAAGGATGACTGAAGTCTTTAGGTAAGATCACAGCAGCAGTAACCACTGGACCTGCAAAGCAACCTCTACCTACTTCATCGACACCAGCTTCAATACAGTCCTGTAAAAAGGGTTTAAGTTTAGAGTTTATCTTCGTCATATATCATAAAATAAAGTTCATGCTTAGGTCTAGTAATGGCAACATAATGAACGTTCATAGCTTCAAGATCTTCGATATCACCGGGGTCAAACGACAGGCTCTTAAGTTCTTTGTCATCAAGCTCCAAACCATTATGTACTATAACGTCAGGTGATATAGAATTTACTACAACACAGGTTGGAAACTCTCGACCTTTACTTTTATGGATTGTTGTTATGAAAGTTTTGCTTTCAATATTCTCATCTATAAATTTAATCAGTTCGCTTCCTTTACCAAATTCAGGAAGAATACGCTTAAGCTTTCTATTAAGCTGAGGTGTAACACCTTCTTTTTTCCTAATGATATCAAGTTCGTCCTGACTAAAGATGTTATGGTATTTCATAGGTATCTTCTTAATCAGGAACTTTTCTTCAAGTTTACGTATTACTGCATTGGTTCTGGCCAAAACAACAACATCTTTCTTTTTCATTAACTTAACAAGTTCGCTTTCGTCGATAAGTGTCTTGATAACTTTACCTGGCTTTTCAGAATGTGCAACGGCTTCAAGTGAACTGTAAGCATTAGAATGTTCTACTATATTATAGTCAGATCTGAAGTTTCTAGACAGGTTATATTCAACAGTAGGCTTATCTTGTTTAAGTAGCTTTTCAATCATTTCACAGTTTGAACCAGAGAAGCTATAGATGCTTTGATTGCGATCACCTATAAGATGATACACTTTAGCTTTAAGTTTCAAAAGTATCTTAAGCTGCAATGCTGAAGTGTCCTGATACTCATCAACAAACACATAGTCATATCTCTTATGCATCTCATCATCCCATGTCCTGCTGTCTGTTAAACGAAGTGTTTCAACCAGCATATCAGTAAAGTCTCTACTACCTGTCTGCTTTAAAAATCTTGTGTACTCTATAAAGAAGTCAGGTAACCTAGACTTAACGTTATCCTGTTGTAGCATTTTGTACTTAGAGATCTGAGAGCTAAAATACTCAGGTTCACTTTCCAGTCTTTCGACACGTCTTTTAAAGTTAATCTTCTCATCTATTCTGGCTTTATTACCCGGTGTGCAATTCTTTTTATACCAGTTAATGAAGTGATGGAAGTCTGCAGTCTTCTTAAACTTTCTACACTTAGCTAAAGTTGAAAGACAAAAGGAATGTATCGTTGTAACATTGACCCTAGGGTTCTTAATACGATTCCTTAATTCGTTGACAGCATCATTAGTAAAGCTAAAGAAAATGATACGTTCGGGTTTGACACCCTGTTCTAGCAACCAGATCAAGCGACCAGCAGCAGATGCTGTTTTACCGGATCCCGCAGTTGCAGTTAATATAACGGAGTCTGTTCCGTTATGTCTAATAAATTTAAGTTGTTCCTCTGTAAATTTTGAAGCCATTTGACATTGTTTCAGTTAAACTTATACTGAAACTAATATCAAAGTTTTTACATCTTACCGTTTTCAGATTTCCATTTTTCATACCTATCTGTTATCTCGATAAGTATCTTATCTCTCATGATATCCTCTTTGGCAAAGACAAAGCTGCCTATACCAGTTATACCATCAAGCATCTTTACGAAACCAGGAAGAGCGACTTTATTCTTTTCTATATCATACTGGCTAACATCACCAGATACTACAACTTTACTACCTTTACCCATACGTGATATAAATAGCATCAGTTGTCTGAAGTCAGCATTCTGTGCTTCGTCAAGTATCATGATACAATCATGGAATGTACGTCCTCTCATATAAGCAAGGGGTTCATACTTAATAAGCTCGATTGCCAGTAACCAGTTAGCCGTATCTTTACCTACGATTTGCGCCAAACAATCCATATAGCTTTCCATGAAAGGCTTAATCTTTTCATCTACAGTACCTGGTAGAAAGCCAAGTTTTTCACCTGACTCCTGTATAGGTTTTGTTAAAATGATTTGACTTATTTTACCTTCAGCTAATAACTGAAGTGCAGCGTATATTGTGGTAAATGTTTTAGAAGTACCTGCTGGACCGTGACAGAACGTCACTTTGTTTCTCAATATCGCATCTTTGTACTCAGACTGTTTGTCTTTAAGTGTGACATGAGATAAGTGGGCTAATGTAACCTCAGGTTGCTTTGCCCTTCTTGATGTTTTGTTTGCCAAATTCTTGTGCTTTTTGTTTTATTAAGACCAGTTCATGACACATCTCATATTCCTCAAACTTTTCAAAATATGATAGGATTTTATCGATTGCTCGAAGCCTAACCTTTACATCATAAGGTATTTCAACTACCTCATCCTGATCTTCGTAGATAATAAAGATATCGTTAATATCGGACTTTAGAACGCACCGATAGCACTTTCTTACAAGCTTGTCAAGCTCTTCATCCTTGACCACCTTTTCCATAATATGCGGCGTTAATTTAGTTATCAAACTTTCTCGTTTTTATCCCATTTCGAGAGAATATCTTTCCAAAGATCTTTAAGATCTTCAGCCTGATCTTTAAACTGAGGCATCTCAGTTTTCGTTTGAGTTATTTTAACCAGTGAAAAAGATTTAGCTATATTAGCTATGCATGCACCGGTTACAAAAATTAGAAGTATGGTACCAAGAAATGTCCAAGGTGTGCTTAAAATAAATTGCAGTGTTTCCATATTATTGCTTTTTGGCCTTTTCAGCCTCTTGTTGCTTTTTAAGAGCTTCAGTCTTTATAAAAATCTTATAGTCAATTTGTGCTAGGCTGGTTGCAGCTAAAGCCTTTCTATACTTCAAGGTTTCTATTGTAGCTTTATCTGCATCACCTTTCTGTAATAGATCTTGTGCTTTAGCCTGTGATTGATTTGCTTTTTCAAAATTAGATCTGATCTTATCTTTAAGAGCATCTATCTTTTGATTACGAACGGCATCATCGGTTAAACCGTCGGCTGCTTCATTTACAAATGAATCATATTTACTTATCAACTTGCTCAAGTTCTAGTATTTCTTTTTTTACATCTAACAAATATGCGCACTTTTCGTACTCCTCTTTTGCTTCAAAGAAGTTAATCATATTGTCTATGGTTCTTATCTTAACTTCAACTTCAGTAGGTGCATCAAGTGCTTCCTTTCTAAAATTTAATAAAAGATCATAGCCAGTATTAAAGAATCGGTCTCTGTTTACTTCTTTAAGAAATGCAAGAAGACCATTTATCTCGTTTACATTATCCATGTTGTATATATCAATTCTTTGTCTTCGTCAGAAACTGTAATACCTTTCTAATAACATATTCATAACCTGGTGACTTTTCAAAATGAGGACTTATTGCTACAACATATCCACTACCGTAAGCAGTATGTATAACGGCAGGTGTTCCTATAGCTTGACCTGCTGTGCCGCCTTCAGTATAGATATCTTCAGTAAACGTCATCAGTATGTTTTCATTGGCCTGAAATTCTTCTACAAACTTCTTCCATACAGGACCGTTATGATAGTAAATATCTGGTAGCAAATCATCTTTTATCTTCAAGAGCTTTTTACCCTTTTCTGTCACTTTAAATGACATATGCTTTTCACCTCTATGTGCATGCTGCTTATCAACGAGTTCATAGTTAATAACGCCCATTGACCATTCATATCCACAAGAAAGAGCATAGGCTCCTGCACAGACACCTAAAACTCTACCACCACCGTTAATGTAATTTAACAGAGCCTGTCGCCCAACCCAGTCCAACTTATTACATATCTTACTACCGCTTCCTCCTGGTAGTATAACACAATCATACCCCTTAAGTGTATCAGATACGAAGTCGCTAGATTTTAAGACTGATAAGTCTTTAATCAGACCCTTTTTATATAGGGATAGCCATACATTAATTGTACTTGATGTTACGCCATCGCTGATATAGATAGCAAACTTTTTATTTTTCATAGGCTTTTAGTTGTTGTATTAGATGCATCTCATCTGCAGTAACATCTTTAGGGAATAAAGGATTTATCTTAGCAATAATATTGCCTTTACGTTCACTGTCATAATAAGGCATGCCGCAATTAGGTATTGTAATTGTGCCGTTTATCATAGGTGATACCGTCTGCATTAAAGAGCCTTCAGGTGTTGGTATTTCTATAACACCTCCTGCAAGTAATGTGTATATGTGAACTGGAATATCAATGAACAGGTCAGCACCTCTTCTAACAAACCTTTCATCAAGCAGTACAGTAGGTATGATAATCAAATCACCTTTATTCAATTCTGAATTGAACGGATGTGGGTGGCCTAAGCCTCTTATTCTTAGTTTCTGATTTGACTCAACACCCTTTTTTATGTTTATCTTATATGTTTTACCATTTACAGTTACGTCTTTGCTAGTACCAGTATAGGCCTCTTTTATTGTAAGAGTCACCATTGCTATTGCATCAGGTCCCTTTTTAACGCCGTTACCTCCGTAAATATCATTGAACGCTTGTGACCAGCCCTGTGAAAACACAGTGTCTTTCATAAAGTCAAAGCTCGGATCATAACGGCTGTATCGACTACCATGACCTATTTTATCGTACTTAGCCCTTTTTTCCTCATCGCCTAAAATATCATAGGCTTCAGAAATGCTTTTAAACCGCTCTTCAGCCTGTTTATCATCTGGGTTTTTATCAGGGTGATACTGTACAGCTAATTTCCTATACGCTTTCTTGATGTCTTCTTGACTTGCACCCTTCTCGACGCCTAATATGACATAAAAGTTTTTCATTAACCTGGGTTACAGATCGAGTTTACTCTCATTAAGCTGCTTGGTCTTTAAAGCCCTAAGTCTCTTATTCTCTTTAACGAGTTGCTCAGTTAAAGAGTTTTGATCTTCAATTGCTTCAGATAGCTTATTAAGTGATTGTATGAGAGCAGGTAAATCATTCTCATAGAATTTTTTACCGATTGATGTTTTGTAAAATTCCATATACTTTATTGTTTATATGGTTATTGAAGTAAACGGTTTACATATGAATTTGGATCGGACAATGGCGGCTGAGTGTCAGACTGGGCCAATGCATCAATGTTAGAACCTTTTATTCTTCTTTTAAGTTTTCTTTTTGGGGTAAATGTAAAAATGTTATCATGTGTACTAACATTACCTATACCTTCAGTTCCAGTATTTAATATACCTAGACCTTCAGAAATGAATTGTGAGAAGTTTAGTAATTTCATTTTATGATAACTGCTTTATCAAGTGGTATTGTACCACCTTTTATTCTATAGCTTTGTTTTGCTACAGCACCGCCGCAATTGCAACCGTTAGTAGTAAAGATGCTATAGTACTCGAACACATCACCAATGTTATACAGTACGCCCCTAGGTGTTCTATGGTATTTCACCAGTTTAATTCTACCTATTGGCTTTCTGATTACTGTACTGTGACCGTTCAATCCTTTTTGTCTTTCTTTTCTAAATTCTTTAATTGGATATCAGCTGAAATAGAATCTGTACCGGCTTCAGCCTTTTTATGGATAAGCTTCGCTTTAATTAGCTCATCACGCTTTACATCGTCTTTGCTTTCTACCTTATCCAGGGTTTCTTTAGCTTTAGCTTCAGTCTCTTTAGCCTTCTTTAGCTTATCAGTCATATCTTTACTCTTCTTTCGATCTTCTGTAGCGTCAGAAGCTTCAAATAGAAACTGACCAAAATTTTTATAGTTCATCTGTTTTTAATTTTTTACGTGAATAGAAATAAAGCCCAAAGAATAATCCCGACAGGCAATAGAAAATAGCGTCCGTAATCCAGTATGAACCTGTCAGGTCCATAACCATTTTGAATGCTGCATCGAATCCAAAAGGGTTGAAAAAAGTTGCAAAGATTAAGTATAGCGTTGGTCTGTCTATCTTCTTTGCTGCAACTATCACCTTCTTCTTGTTCTTTAAGTTCACAATTTACTGTACTACTTTCCATGTTTTTTATTTTATTTGTCGCTGCTAAGTTTGCGTCTAGTTTCCATGTTTCTTTTTACTAAAGCACTTTCACCATTTGCAAAATCCTGATAAGGAAGCGACTTGTCTTCAACTGAATGGGGTGTTGGATATTGATAGTCAACCTTTTTTGAAGCTGACTGACCTATTCTTTTATCCCAATATTCTTTAAACTGTAATGCACTACCTCTGAAATATCTAATATCATCCAGTGTAGGATCTATATCAGAGCTTGGCTTAACAGTTTGTTCGAATACAGCGTATGACTCTATAAATTTCATATGGTATATATTAGGGCCACCACAGACGGCCCTAATCATTAGATCTTTTTACCGCAAGTTGCACAGAACTTCCAAGTGGCTTTAAACTTAGTACCACAGTCTGTGCAGTAATGGGCAATTGCTGCCTGTTTTTTAATATCTTGTGAATAGACTTTCTTCTGGCTTAAAGGCAAAATCTTAATAGCGGTTTTAGCACAGGCATAAGCATCAAACTGAGCAGCAACTGAAACGAACTCCTGGTCACTCTTTGAACCTTCTGCCACTCTACCCGTTTCCTGTAAACGCTCTTTATAAGCCTGATCAGTTACAATACTAAGATCTGCACTGAACTCAACGCCTGAATTATCTGCGCGGCTGTAATTGAGACTTCCTCCGGATGTGGCTGTATAACTAGCATCTGATGTTGTAGTGCCGTATGTGTTAAGACTTCCTCCTGTTGTAACACCGAATGGATTACTTATATTGAATAAACCATTAGACCAACCACCTCTCCATGAGGCACCTTGATCGACATATATGCTACCAGTCGAGGGATTGATATACGACAAAACCCTTTCATTAAAGAACTCTACTTCTACTGAGCCGTTATTGGCAATAGCTTCCTGTACTTCTTTTGATGTGCCGACTTGATATGTCTCAAATTTGAAACGATTGTTTTTGTCAAGATATCTTTCAAGCCAGATTCTTTCACCTGGTCTAACAATGATACCAGACTGGCTGATATTCTGCCCATTAAGTTTGATAACGGCTAAGACTTGTGTTTTACTTGGATTGAATAATTCGATCTCGAACTCTTGACCATCTTCGAGATAAACATTACCGTCATATTGTTTAAGACGGTTCTTTTTAGTGCTAATGTTAGCGTAGGGTAACTTACCACCCCATGTGTTTGTTGTAATGTACGTCATACTTCTTTACTTTATTTTAGTTAGCGGTTACTAATCTCTTTGTCCTTTCGAACTCACGGTTGTCTGTGGCAACCCGAGACCAATAACACGAAGTTATTGTTTATATATCAGTTAAACTGCGATAGGTACATTCTTGAAGTTAGGATGAGCTTTATAGTCTACCACTTCAAAGTCTTCATAACTGTAATGTGTGACGTTAGCTCTCTTGTTCTTGATAACAAGTTTAGGTAACTTCTCAAATGGCTGGCGACTGATCTGTTCTTTCGCGAAGTCTATGTGATTGTTGTATATGTGTACATCGCCTAAGTTACAAATAAGCTTATCTGGTACCATATTAACGACATCTGCCAACATATGTAGAAGTAATCCATAACTAGCAATGTTGAATGGTAAACCTAAGAATGTATCTACTGAACGTTGATTCCACATTAAAGAGATTGCTCTGATTGGTATGTTTGCATCATCTAATTGTTTAATAGAAGGTTTTGCTAATTTTCTACAATCAAACCCATATTGTTCTTTAATATCATGTCTTTCTAACTCACTTAACTCTCTTGTATAAACTTGAAATCCATAATGACAAGGTGGGAGTGCCATCGTATCAACCTCTGCAACGTTCCAGGCGTTAACCATCATACGTCTGCTATCAGGATTATTCTTTAGGTCATCTATCAATTTATCAATCTGATTGATGCCTTGAAAGTGAACATAACCTCCTGCCATTGTTTGATGCTTTCTACCTATTGCTCCACCCCAATCAATCCATTGCTTACCATAAACTGGACCCAGATTACCAAACTCTTTAGCAAAACTTTCATCAGCTACGACAGTTTGGTTAAACTCCTCAATTGTCATCATTCTTGTTATGCTCTGATGTGGATCATCTATGTGATAACGATAATCAGGCTCTTCAAGTTGGCTTGCAAAATCATAGTAGTTCTCATAAGGCCATTCTGACCAGATAGTCACACCCTCTTTTACCAGGCTTCTGATGTTAGTTTCACCTCTTAGAAACCAGAGCAACTCATGTGCTACAGATTTGAAGTGAACCCTTTTAGTTGTAAGAAGAGGAAAGCCTTCAGCCATGTCAAATTCAAGCTGCTTGCCAAATATGCTTTTAGTTCCTGTTCCTGTTCTATCTTCTTTATCAAATCCATTATCTAGAATTTCCTGTAAAAGAGAAAGATACTTATCGTCCAGATTGTTCATCGGTAAAAAGTTTAATAATTTCGGCTGTGTTATTCTCTGCTACAAGTTCAGCCACACGTGAAGAGAATTTATCTTCACATACCGTAGCATCAGCGCGTGTTATATAGATGATAACACCTTCGGCACCACGTGCATTATAGACTTGTGTTAGAGATTTTTTGTTAAGAAAACGTTTATTGAAACCCATAGTTATATTATGGGTTAAATTGAAATAGTTTAGTGAACGTTGGTAAAATAGATGTATGGAAAAAAGTTTTCCATTTGTTGCCTGAAGTCATCAGTCTTAACACCAACTTCTGGATCCTTAATAGAACCAGTTGGATCCTCATCTATAAGTTCTTGCCAGTACGTAACCTTAAACGAATCAGGTTCAGTTTCATTTTTACACAGGAAGTATTCATACTTATCACGCTTAACTGAACTGTCAAGCATGATGTGATGTATTTCATTATTGTACTGGCGCATTCTTTCGTCGTCAAGATCATAAAAGATACCAACCTTTTTCAGGACCCAGCCTATACCGTTTCTATTGATTATAGATATGTAGGCCAGCTTACCCTTGTCCCAGTCAGTTGCATAATAATCTATCTGATGGCCATTTGCATCTATAGATCCATAATTACCTGATGCCTCAAGTATAAATTGTCCGAAGTTTTTAATGCTTGTCATGTTCTAGATATTTATCGAGGAAGCCATTATCGACTAATTCTCTTGCAAGCATTTTAGATATTATTGAATCGCTTGGATAGTGTACACCACCTTTTATTCTACTCATTGCAATCCTGTCCGCCATATTCATTAACTGCATTGACTTTTCAGGATATCTTTTAGATAAAAGAAAGGCCACTTTATATGCATCAAATGCATGACCACTGGGATAAGCAGGACTGTTAGCGTTTGTTGCCAGAAATGGATAAAGATCCACAGCATATAGATAAGCTAATTGAAGAGGTCTTGGTCTCTGAAAATGATATTTAAGTAAAAATAAAACACCATCAGAACCGTCAATAAACTCCTTGATAGTCTCTTTACTTATAGACGGAAGGCTTATTTCTTTTAGATAGTTATTCCAGATTTTAGGTATATCTTCTTCGCAGTCAAGTATAAACTTCTTATCTTCATCAGTCAGCTCCTTTTGCAGGGCAATCATATAGTCTATTTCAGCCTTTGCAACCCTGTCACCGCCTTCAACAAAGCTTTGCCATGGCATATTGTAATACTTATTCAGTATACCACTTTTGATAATATCACTACATAATTCATTTGGATTTGACATGGCATCTACCTGATATGCGGTTGGATTGCCATAAACAAAACCTTTACGAGTTGCCATAGGTTTAGGCGCACTCATTGATTTCATTGCTTGTCTAAATGAGTTTGCTATCATTGGTAGTTATAATCAATTTAGGTAACTTTTATTTATTTATCTAACCCTCTTCTGTAGATAACTTAAACTTGTATTTTTCATGTTCAGGTAGATCAACTTGCTCAAGTTCTATCAACCATAGAAACTCACCGCTGGTGACATTTTCTATTTCATAACTGGTTGTATAATACTGACCAGACATGTCATCCTGCATAGGAGAAAAAAGACCAATGTCTGAATACATTTTTCCATGATATTCAGTATACTGTTCGTTTGTTAAATAGGCAATCTTTATCATGCTCTTCCTAATAGTATTTGATATTGTTGAACGTATGTATTAAAATCAGTAATTTCAGTTGCAGTTAAACGGGTAACACCCCAGGCCATAAGAGCGGATCTTCTTAAAGAGCCGGTGGTCGATGTCGCTAATCCAAAGAAGTAAGGTATATTTGACTGGTTGCTAGCACCAGAAGTATAAGTACGAAATGATGCACCGTCTTTATAAAGAGCTGCTGAGCTGGAAAGACCGGCTATATCTAATAACCAGAAGCCTGTGGTAGTGGTGTTAGCAACTGTTGCGGCGGTTCCTGAGAAAACACCAATTGAAGTGTTTGTACCATTTGTTGCCTGGAATAATAGTCGACTGATTGAGCCGCTAAAGTCGTAACCGTTTGTTGTATTTTGCTCATTGATATATGTAGCAACAAAACCCTGTGTATAACCCGAACTATTCCATTGAGAAGAGTTAGCATTAAAAGATGAATTAATAGTTTGAGGATCCATTCCTGCTGCAGTATGTGTAAAAGACCCAGAAATAGTGCCGGTTCCCAGCTGTACAGCGTCTCGTACCTGAACTGCAGCAGTTGTTCCTACTACAGGATATAGGTATATAAGTTTATTCCAGACCCCACTGTTGATTAAATTCTCAATAAGGTAGTTTAAACCGTATTGTTGACCTGAAACTACGTTTGCAAATCCTACAGTGTTTAAAAATCGATTTGTATAACGATTAAAATCCTGATTGATAGTGTAATCACTTCTGCTTAAAAGAACCTGGTACCCATCAATGATATCATTAAATATCTGCATTTCAGCTTCAGTGTACGCGTCTCCGATCCAGGCTAATTTCATTTGATTGATAGTAACGTCAGCGCTTCTGGATAATTGAATAATCCATGCAGTTGCACTGAGAGTTGTACCTCTTGTGAAGTTAGCTAAACCAAATTGATTTCTAAAGACTTGACATGTTGTTCCTGATATGTTTGTGATCGCCTGTAGTCCTGCAAGACCGACAGTGGACGTAGTTACTGATGTCAAAGTTCCGGATCCAACTCTAACTGAGCTTCCTGCAAACATGAAAGTTGCGCCGGCTGTCGTAGTAGCGCTACCAAATGTAAGTTGATTTGTAAGGTTCCAGGTACCATAATAACCAAAGGATAAATTTGTTATATCAAGCGCAGCATCTGGAAATCCAGTAGTAGCTGTAGCATTCGCACTGGTAGTACCTGATATGCCACTGGAGTCATGGACAAAGGACCCTGTAAAGGTTATAGCATAAAGAGCTGGATCAATTAAATTAAAACTATGTGAAGTTGCATTGCCACCTACGAATGGATATAAAAGCCTTATTCTATCCCAGAGACCATTTTCCTTTAATGATGTAACAAGATAGTTTAATGCAGATACTTGTGCAACATCTGTGATATCTGCATATGTCGAAGATACAAAAGTCTGAACCACTGGATCTGCTCCGCCGGACAGACCTCTTTGATTATCTGTAATAGTAGGAAGCCTCCTATCTGAAGTAGCGTGAAGCATTAGAAGTCTCTTTTTAGTATATTAAATGTCATAGTACCAGATGTAAGAGCCGTGTTCATTTTAGCTCTAAGTTTCCAACCATTAGGAAGAGAGATGTAATAGTTTTGATCTCTATCCAAAAGTCTTACGAAAATATTGTTATTGTCACTGGACTGTATTAAGCGATACGGGTTAGGAGCTGTAGTACTAGTACCCTGGTTAGCTGCAACGCCTGCAGTAGTCAACAGGGACTTAATAGGCATATCTGTTGCGCCGTCAGACAGGTAAATAGTAATAGGTACCTGAGAACCTTCAGTGCTGGTTATAAAAACTTCATAGACCCATGAGTCATCAGCTGCGGCTGATACCAAGTCTTTAATTGAAGTACTGTCTGCACTCGTAAAAGTGACCAGTGTGTAATTTTGATTTGCTAAAAAGTAAGCTGTTGTATTCTTTGCCATTGTCTTAATTTATTATAATTTAACCAGGGAATGAACCCATAAACGAAAGAGGTGTGTTACCGCCACTTGAACCAGAACTACCAGATGTGCCGCCTCCTGAAGTACCTGAACTGCCTGAAGCTCCTGTTCCACCTGAAGTACCTGAAGTGCCTGAAGCTCCTGTTCCACCTGAAGTACCTGAAGTGCCTTCTCCTGAAGTACCTGAACTACCTGATGCTCCTGTTCCACCTGAAGTACCTGATGTACCATTATCGCCAGATGTGCCTGATGTACCATTATCACCAGATGTGCCTGAAGTACCAACTGCTGAAGTGCCAGAAGTACCTGCAGTACCGTCTATTCCACTTGCACCTGTTGCTCCACTTGAACCGGATGTACCTCTTGTACCGTTCTGTCCCGAAGAACCGCTTGTACCATCCTGTGCTGATGTACCAGATGTGCCTCTTGTTCCTGAAGTACCTGATGCACCTGTATTACCACTTGTACCTGATGTACCTTCAGTACCACCTCCACCACCATTAGTACCTGAAGTACCAGACGTACCACCTGCCCCAAGGATTAACGGTAAACCTATGCCAGTATAGTAATTACCTGCACCATCAGTTTGAACAAGTCGTTCAAACGTAAAAGATATTTGTTTGGTAGTTAAATCAAATGATCCTGGCATGAAAATTATATTCGATTAGACATTATTGTTTAAAGCTGACTTTTACACCCTTTTGATTACCGAGTTTGACATTAACCTTTTTAGAAAGTGTAATTACAAATTCATCTTCCCATCCAACAAACAGCTGATCATCAACAATTATTTCTAATCTAATATCGCCCTTTGTGCCTTCAGCTAGGGGTATACCCTTTTTAATAGGCACAGAACATTGACCATCTTTATCAAGTTCTCCATATAGAACTATATTCCAGACTTTAGAATCAAGAACCAATCTTATTTGTGCAGTATCTGGGTTAGCACCTTCTATAGAAACGTTACATTCAAAGTTCTCATCCTTATCTTTAAAGATTTGATAAGCATCCTTTGCAGGCTCACCTGAAGATGTAACAATCTTAATCGTATCATCCTCGTTAAGAAGACTATTTATATCGGCGTCAAATTCTTCAAATAGACTATCAAAGTCAAGATCAGCCTGTTCTTTCAGGTTGTCAATTTGCTCCATTATAGAATGACGATAATCTTTATCGTTATCCATATAATCATTATAGCTTTTAACAGACATTGAGCTTTACTTTCTTTTTTTCACATCTACAGAAACTATCTTAACAGTAGGCATTACAATTGACAAAGTGTTTTTAATATGGTCTACGGTAATCCCTTTTTTAAGATCATCAACTTCTCTTATCTCTTTTCTCTTTAGACCATTTACTTCTACAACGACTTCTAAAAATCTTGTAGCCTCTTCATCACTGTAACCCTTTTTCTTAAGAGTCTTTTCAATACTTCTCCATACCGGTCCTTTCTTGGGAGGTTTATATGATCCACCTCCGGCGATTGCACCGGCAAACTGTTCTATGAGAATAAACACTTCGCTCCAAATATAGAGATTATCACCCCAAGTAATACCGGGCCAATTCCAAGGTAGGTACTTTTTATAGGATGACATGGTTCATAAACATAGCAGTTAAGCTATATATTCAGATGATTATTTTCTATATCTTCCAACAGACTGTTCTGATACCACTACAGTTTCAACGTTTCCTATAAATTCATATAGCGTCTTACTGTTAGTATAACTCATTGCTGAAGCTAAGTAGTGTTCAAAGTTTGAAACCCAACCGGAAAGCGTGTACTGTACTTTTCTTTTTGCAATAATGCCTTCAGAAGTTTTAATTTTATTTAGACCAAAGGTTTTTTGAACCTGCTTGGTACTCATACCTCTAAAGCTTTTATAAAGGGGTAGCTTATACTTCATTGCTAACTTAGCCAGCTTACCATGTTGGTCTATCTTAACGCCAAATAGTGTAGTATCGCCAGCTGACTCTAATGACTTGTTCAATATGCTACCAACCATAACATACTGAGCTCCTAGGGCCAGCGCTTTAATGATATCAGCATAGTCTTTCATACCACCGTCAGCAACTATGCAGACTGATGAAAAATGCTCTCGTTGAATAATTGAACATTCACCAATAAGAGAAGCCATTGGATAACCTACACCCGTTTGCTGAGTAGTTAAACAACCATTACCGTTTCCGATACCTACTCTTACACCGAACACCCATTTATAGTTTCTAACGATATACTTATACGTATCAGGATTAGCAATGTTACCGATCATCAGAAAGGTATCTTTATGATGTACAGTTCTTTCAAATTCGTCAAGTGCTTCATATAGTTTTTTCATATGACCATTTGCCATATCAATTAGAACCATACGTGGCATTGAGGGCTTATTCATTAGCTCCTTAAATTCACTCAGTGAATAAGATTCAAAGATAGGAAAGTTAGTTAACGAAGAATGGATTGAATGCTCGCTGCTAGATCTAGGTATACAATATCCCAGCTTGTTCTTTATGAACTCATTTTGGTTACCGCCTACAACGGTGTCCATAGGTGCAGCAATTATAGGCAAATGTTTGTCGTAACCCTCCCCATAATAAAGGTTGATATCAGTAAACCTAGACTCTATATTTGTTAAGGCCTCAGGTTTAATTAACACGTCGTTTAGATCATACTTAGTTCTGTTCATAATTCCCCATTTGATTTGATGCACTATTGAATAAGTCTGTGTATGTTTGTTGCTGTGCTGCTTTGGTTTTATGTTCCCATGCATCACGCTCAGCTTCAATATTTTTGATCTGAGACCTGTAGTACATTCTGGCTACGAATGCACCTAGTAAAAAAGCGAGTATTGTCATTTTATTTCTTTGACGTTATATGTATAGCCTTTGGCATTAGCGTTTAGAATATCACACATATCTTTAGCATCAGAATAGTTTTCATATTCTAGCACCTCATCCTGTGAGTCAAGCATTAATGTGCTTTTACGTGTCTTGTTTTCGACCTTAACTATCTGATACATTTATTTGCTTTTAAGAAGTAAGAAGTAACAACTTGACCAACAGAATGAGCAAAACCACGGAATAACCAAATCATAGCGCGCTACCATAATTGATGAAATTATTGAAATAAGTGAGCAGATTGATCCTAATCCTGAGGACCATGCTAAGATTTTATCTATTCTATTCATGTTGAATTTTAAGTTTATAGTGTATACAATAAGGCTGTTTACATACTAGACATAAAAAAGGTCGCTATTGCTAGCGACCTGTAAATTGCAAGTGTTACAAAATCTTAGTCAATAATGTTGTGATTTTGTAAACGACCACGAGACATATCATAAGCGGCATTGATGATACGCTCGTTAATGTAATGGCCATTAAGAACATCACTTACGTAGCTAGTTGAGAAGCCAGTGCGATCAGCTACTTTAGTAACATCACCGGTACGACGACGTGAGTTAATAGAAGCAACCTTTGCAGTCAAGCTAATTTTCTTATAGCTAGCTGGGCGGTTTGAAAAATAATAGTGAAAGTACATATTATAAAAATTTATTATTATGTATGTTATAGGCAGTCAGACATAAAATGTTTTAGACAGCTGCTGATATTTCAATACATATACTAAATACTAATATCGATCAAATGAAATACTTTCAACTATTTGAACAATTCACTCAAGAGCTAAATGAATCAATCTACGATATTGTAGGTCGCAAACAATTAAGAGTTGTTATTGAAGGTGACCCTGTTGCTAAAAACCATGAGGTTATCTTAGCAGCTATGTTAAAAGCTGATAATGAAAACAGTCTTAAATTCTTTGATGCAACCGGTAAGATTGTAGGTAATATCACAAAGGTAAGACTTGATGCTATCAAAAGAGATCTACGTTCCATATCAAAAGATATAACCATCAGAGAAAAGAAGTAAGAACTTAGGGTAAGCGAAAGCCCAACTTAGGACCGGAAGTTTCATTAATTCGCTATCGTGAAGCTTCAATGTTACATGAGAAAGCCGCTGAAAAGCGGCTTTCGATTTTTTATTACTTCTTGATTTGAAATATCATGTACTGTTCAGGTTTAGCTGAATTTCTCTTGACGACACCGTTATTCATAAACGTAACACGTATTGCGTCACCCCAGTCATTCGTATATTCTACGTTGCGGCCAATCTTCTTTTCTATTTTATACTCAAACTTAGTGCCGTCACTAAAATGGGTTATAGTGCTATCAGAACATGTCCAGTAGCCTGACCAGTTGGCGTTTCTCTTTTTGAAACCATCATAGTCAATTACACCCTTATAGAATGTAGTATCATTTTCTGTTTGTGACATTGCTGAAATTGAAATTACAAAAAACAGCAAGGATATTAGCTTTTTCATGAGTATATTTATTGAAGTTGAAGTTGAAGTTGAAGTAAAAATAAGGTTAAAAGCAGTCCGTAAATCACTGATTTTCAGCAGATTTTTCTGTCATCTAGACAGTCAATAGCATAAGATAAGTGATAGTATGACTATCATAATAGACTGTCTAAAACAGTTCTTTTCTGATGTCTAACTCACTGATAATCAATAGTTTATAATATGCTGATAATCAGTCAGTTAGCTTTTGCTGCTTTATCAGTTTTCCAGAGGATCTTTGGCATGGTATTTGATATAAGCTTGCTGAAATTATTAAAGCCCCGAGAGGCCACATATGTGGCCAATGGGTCATCAATCAACAATTTATAATTAGAATGGTGAACGAACGATGTTCTCCATGTCAAGTCTCTTAGTCAACATTTGACCAGCAACAACTTGAAGTCGACGGCGGTCATAGTCACTAATTTCAATACCATTATCGTGAGTCGCAAAGTGCGTGATACCGTTAATGAGTTCCCATACTGAAGTACCAGTTTTGGCATTTTTCATTTTAGCTGCATCAAGGACTTCAGCATCAACTCCAATTCGATTGAAAGCCTGTTCAGTTGTCTTGAGTGGGATCCAAGATTCCATATCTTCTTTACTCACATCAGCTACTGACCAGATAGCATTTGCTGCAGTATGCATTTCATGCAATGAGGCATTTGTACCGTTGGTTAAACGAACTGCATCAACAAAACCAAATGGCTGAAAGCTATTTTTACGCAATTCTTTCAAGTGCATCATGAACTGGTTCATTTCAACATCATCAAGTTTGGTCAACTTGTACTGTTCTTCAAAACCGCGTGTTACAAGACCGTTTGCACATACCAGACGGTTGATGTATGGAGAGACTTGAAAACCATTTGACGGATTGTTAGTAAAGCTGATACCACCAATGAAGTGTTCATCTTTCATACCAGGTACATCGAAGCGCATGTTAGTGCTAAAAGCATTTACTGCAATACCGCCGTTATCAGAATTTACACTGAAGTCTGCAACGTCAAGTCCAGCATCGTTGATGATGTTATGGATAAAACCGATTGCAGTAGAGTTGCTGATAAGGTTACGGTTAGTTTTGTGTACAGCTACGATAACCATTGTCTTTGGGTTCAACACAAGTGTTACGTTACGGTTGCCGTTTGAGGCCATTACGTTTTTGATAGTGTTGATGAACTTCTTTTGAGCATCAGGACCTACGATACCTTTAAAGCGTTCAACGAATGCTGTAGGTACTTTAAGGATCGACATCAGATCTTTGAAAGCTGGATTGGTGATCTTGACACGATGACCATTGTACTCAATGTTCTCATTGTCAATAATTGTAATTTGCTGCAAGGCAACTTCACGACGGATAGGTTGCGTTTCAATTGCTTGCTGCATTCGCTCTTGTACTAGAGCATCGGCTAAACTTACTAATTGTGGCATAAGATTTTGTTTTTGTTATGTTGTAAACTTAATACGTTTTGTTCAGATAAGAAAGTGTGTTGCTGTGTTTGCGAAACTTTGTTTTTCTGTTATAGTATATATCAGAAATTTCAGATTTGTTCTTCATTAACTTCTGTATTCTCAGCAACGACTTCATCTTCTGTAGTTGCAAATATCTTATCCCATGCATCAGCATCTTTCTTCAACTCTTCCATTTCCTGATCAAGGCGCTTTCTGTTCTCTTCTTCTTGAATGAAGCGTTCAGCATGATACAGTACATCACCTTCTGCAGCAAGGCTGAAATACATTTTCTTGTATACATCTCCACGTCGGTTCTTAGTAAACATCAGATATCGCTCTTGAGCACCTTCTTCTGTAAAGCGAATTTCAAGCATACCTGTTGTATTATGCTTCAGTTTGTTTGAACCAACGAAGTTACCGCCTTTAGTTACTTGCTGAATCATAAGAAAGCTGGTATAGCATTTACGTTTATTTTCACCATGGTTGTGCCTGATCATCAGGTCAATCAACCATTTCTCTGCAGAACCTGTTGTCATGTTAGCAGTTTCTTTTACGGCGTCTTGTATCTCAACAAATGAGTCGCCAAGTACGATATCATAGCCACGATCCAGAACCTGTTCAACTACAAGCTTGCAGTTCTCATCGGCATATTCACCTAAGAAGAGAATATCTATGTTGCCGAATTTTGGATAGCGCTGCATGTACTGGTACATATCTACACGTGACATTTCACCGCTGATGAACAGAACCTTTTCATTTTGCTTTTTGATATCAGAAATGATATCCAAGCAAACAGTTGATTTACCAACACCAGGGTCACCGATTACAATGTAGTTGGTTGCACGTGGTACACCGCTTTGATTGCTGAATAGTTTATCAATGGCTTTGCCGCCATTCATAGACTCAAATACACGTTTGTCGAATTTGACTTTGCTGAGTTGAACTAACTCAATATTTTTCGATAAAGTCTTACTGACTGTAGCTTCTGCTTTTGCAGTACGATTGCGATTTCTAACTCTTGCCATATTGTTTGATTGTTGATTATGGTGTAAATATACAATGGATTGATAGAAGTTGAAAGTGATTTGCAGTTTTTCTAGAAGTCCGAAGTTCTGTACTTCGTTCTGCCATCTTTTAGTTGCTGCTTTCGCTTTTTGTTCTCAACTGCACGTTGACGAAAGCGGCCATCAAAAAAGCCTTGCTGTTTTGCTGATTCTCTATTTCGGCCCAGGGCCATCTTGAATAGGGACTTAGATGTAGTCTTCATGATAGTATTTATTTAGAATTACAATAATCGGCAAATCATTACCAGCATCATCTGTTTCAAAATACCAGTCGTCACCACCTTCCAGTTGGCAGAAGATAGATCCATAGGTATGGTCGTCGAAGTTCTCAGTTAGCATATAAGCTTCCTCTTCGAATTGACTGAAGGTCAACTTTCTGTCAGTGCTGCGGTCATATACATATTCTGCATAATCACCAAGTGCATAGTCAGTACCAGCTTCGTCATTCAGAATGCCGATCAGGTCTGCAGAGTCTAGATTATACAAGTATTCTGCAACTCTTGTTTTTGCCAATGATAGGCTATGGCCTTCTTGTTTCCAGGTGCTCATGTTATTTGCTGTTTTTGGTTGGTTGATATTCTTTTTTGAATGGGAACATATACAGTTCGCCGCAGTCATCGTCCCAGTCGGTATCAAGTGAAACGTAATTCCAGATCTCGCTATCATCTGCAACTTTGATGTTCTGCCAGTAGCTGTATCGTAAATAGCGAGTTTCGAAGCGTTGCGCATATTCACTCCATTCACCACCTCTGAATTGAATTTCGTCTTGTTTGTGACCAGTAGCAATCAGCAAGTCTTCAATCTTCTGTTCTACTGGATTCTGTGGGTTTTCTTTTTCTAATCTCATATTGTTGATTGTTATGGTGTAAATATACAATGAATGTTTCAGAAGCCAAAGCAAAAAACGTGAAAAAACAGCAAAAGGGCTAACTCACTGATAATCAATGGGCTAACCCTAAGCTGTTAACAATCAACACATTAGAAGTTCAGGTTCAACTTCAACTCTTCAGAAGTCATATATTCTGTAGTGTCATCGAAGTTGCTACCGTATGTTTCTTCAAGAAATTCAAATACTTCGTCATTTGGGACTTTGAAAATATTGACCTCTCCGTCTGCATAGTTCAGGACTGTCAGATACACTTTCTCACATTCACATGGTTCGTCATGTTCATCTTCGTCTGGGAAATATACACCAACCAGATCTTCAAGTTCAGGATAGTCTTCAATCTCATAGTCATTCTCCATCATCCAGTTCGCCAAGTCTTCTGCGCAGTTTTTATGTAGAACATGAAGTTCAATTTCTGTTTCATTTACAGGTACAGCAAGTACTCCAATCTTTCGTAGCTCAATACAGGCTTTAAGAGGATCCATGCAATCAAAGGTCACAAGCGATTCGCCAGGTTGTGGTGCGTTCATATTTACGGTATTTTGGTTTTTTTCAATATAGTTCTTTACTTCAGTTCGCCATTGCTGAACGTTCTTTTTTTCAATATAGTTCTTTACTTCAGTTCGCCATTGCTGAACGTTCTTTCCTTTATAGTCAACGCCTGTATTAGTATCATAATTCCATTGACCGTAGTTGAGTGCATAGTTAGCAACACCTGCATCTAGCCATTCTGGAATATGAGCAACTACTTGCCATTCGCCACGCTTGACGTTTTTCAAAAAGCCTAAGCGCTTTAAATAGGTTTGATAGGTACGGGTACGATATGCTTCGTCATTGCGGCTTTTCCACCATGTTACAGATTCTGCACCTCGTGTTTCTTTTATTAGATCGGCTACTTTATAGGTCTTTCCTACTGGAACAGTGTTGATGTAGTTGACTACTGTTGAAAATAAACTTCCTTGTTTACGCATTTTGCTTATGTGTTATTGTTATGGTGTAAATATACAATGACTGTTACTGATTTGAAAGTATGTTGCTGTTTATGCAGTAACAATTTCTGAGCACTTTTTTGCATACTTTACACGATCAGAAGATGAGTAGTCACCATCAACCCAGATCCATTCGTCGTCTTTCGTAAACAGATAGCCATATTCTTCAACATCACTTGCCAGATATTCAGCAACACTAGCATGCTGACTTTGCATTAGCTCTTCACCGCGATCTCGATGATAGGCAACAGTAGTGTCTTTTTCTGGGTTGCTGAAGTCATGTTGACCTTCTGGGAAAACATAATGACCGAGTGAACTGATAGAACCAAGATCGATCAGTTGCTGAACTTTCTCACGATTCTTATAATGTTCAGCAAGCATTACTCCGTTGTGACTGGGATAACCGTCCCAATGAGAGTAGATAGAGGTTACAGTGCCGTCTGAATTTTCAATTGCGATTCTTGAACGTGTTGCCATGATATAAAGTTTTGTGTTATTGTTATGGTGTAAATATACAATGACCTCTATAGAAGTAAAAGTCTTTTGCAGTTTTCTTAGAAGTTCATTTTATAGATACCGCTCAAATTATCGGCAACAGCAATCGCTCCTTTGAAGTCGTTCTGTCGTCCCCAGACTTCTGCTTTGCCAGAGTGACCACATTTAGGTATCACAGTCCAGATCACATCTCCGGTTTCCAAGTCACAGATACGAAAATCGTCGTAAAGTGGACCACGTCCTGGACAGTTGTTTTTGAAAAAGACGTAGACCTTGCTGGTATCGGTATTTCTGAATTTGACCCAGCGATTGACGCTTGCCATTAGTCGATTTGCCTTTCTCTCAAGTGAAGAGCAGTTGCAGAACCAGTCATAAAAGTTATAGCACTCGTTGACACGACCTTCAGTGTCAATAATGTTGCCGTTTTCGAAAGCTTCAAGTTGCTGTTTAAGTGATACAGTTGCCATAGTGATTGTGTTATTGTTATGGTGTAAATATAAACCGAAAAAGCCCTAGACCAAAGTCGCTTGCAGTTTTTACATGCACATATAACTTTCTGATCTAGACCAAGCTTCATAGAACTCGGCACCTGCTTCTCGAACTTCAGCAACTGGTACAGCTTTATATAAAACGCGCTTGCTGCCCCAGACCCCTCTTAAATTAACCGTATCCCGGCTACACTTGCTGACACGATAATAACCACCATTATAGTTAACGGTTGAACCTACTGAAATTTCTTTTTGCTTAGACTTTGCCATGTTGATTGTGTTATTGTTATGGTGTAAATATAACCCACAGTCCTGACACGCCAAAGCCTGATCCACGCAAAAACTGCAAGGTCAACCCTAACTTCAACTTTCTAATTCCAGTAACCTATGTCCTTTTTCATGTACTTTCGACCAAGTACAAAACTCAGCAGCATTAACTTCAGCATGCCGAAATACCCCATTTTCTTAAATCGACGATCGTCGATTATGATTTCAGATTTTGTCTTTTTGTATTTTGACGACGGGTAATTCTTTGATAGCAACCAGTCTTCACATTGTAGAACCTCTTCATCCCAGCCACCATAACTTCTTATCAGTTCAGCATCTGTTGCAAACCAGCTACCGACAGCAAACGGTCGAATACGATTCATGGCATTATTAAACCAGTTGAACAGCCTGTAGACTCTATCACTTTTTGTACCGCTTCTGCTACGTAAAGGTGCACCTACAAGAAGGGCACCACTTTCAAGTAGGTCAAGTGTTTCCTTGACCTGGTAATTATTACTTAATCTAACATCTGCATCAATAAACAAAACCCAGGGTGTATCACATAGTTCAAGTCCTGCATTACGACCTCTGGAAACACGACCACCCTTTATAAGTTCGATATCCAGTTTATACCAGATATCACTCATATATTTAATAGTCTGTTGAGTACCATCTGTACTTCCAGCATCAGCAACATAAACCTTAATCCCGTCAATGCCTGTGCTTTCATTAAGGTCTGTCAGCAGGTTGCCAATGTTTTCAAATTCATTGAGACAGGGTATTACAATTGTTAGTTTATCCTTCATAGTACTTGATCTCATATTTTTCTCCAGTCTGGACAATATAGCTCATAGACTCTACCCAGTCGCCGGTGTTCAAATAGTGTATACCATTATGGTGTCGACTACCTGCAGTATGAATATGACCGCAGACAACTGTATGACATCCCTTTCTGCGCGCCTCTCTGGTTACAACACGTTCAAAGCGATCAATATACAGATAGGCACCCTTAACGCTTTTCTTAATCCATTTACTTAAACTGCGTGGCTTAAGACCAGCGACTGATCTGACCCTGGCCAGTCTTCTGTCAAAGCGAATTACAAATTCATAGGCCCATCCGCCAAGCTTTGCCAGCCATTGCTGATTCATAACAATGGCATCAAACTGATCACCATGTATTACCAAAACCCCGTCATGACAAAAATGATCGCTTATCACAATGTTACCAAATTCTAATAAACCATACTCTCTTAAGAAGCTGTCGTGATTACCGGACACAATATAGACCCTAACTCCCTCTTTGCTATAGGACAGGATCTTTCTCAGGACATTGGTATGCGACTGCGGCCACCAATGCCTTTTCTTTAAAAGCCAACCGTCAATAAAGTCACCAACAATATACAGTCGTTCAGGTTCATGGCTCTTTAAGACCCTTAAGAGCTCTTCTGCTCTGGAACCTCGGCTACCGAGATGGACATCACTAATCCAGAGCGCATCACATTTTTTAGCTTTCATAGTTTATGTATACAGGACCTAAACCCCTTAAAAAATTTAAATGCTTTCTTAAAACAAATTTAATACACACGACCCCCGCACGCGCCCGATAAGCACTCACAAGTTCTGCA
>Ga0181348_1000002_pt1 | contig 109312 bp, 111 predicted proteins | sample Su13VDMM110DN_FD_130092 | JGI IMG/M metagenome (GOLD analysis project Ga0181348, IMG submission 130092) | Freshwater viral communities from Lake Michigan, USA - Su13.VD.MM110.D.N | ecosystem: Environmental > Aquatic > Freshwater > Lake | place: USA: Michigan | collected 2013-07-16
ATTTGTTATCTTTTATCTTATGTATATAGTTTACCACAATTCCTGCAAAAGTCAAATTATTTCTTCAATTTGTTTTTCGTTGATTATCATAGAGTTATGATGAGCAACTTCAACTTTGTGTTCATATTTCGAGAAACTTTCATCGAGTCTCTTTTGGGATTCTTCAACGGCTTTTTTGAGGTCAGCCGAAGCTTTGTCTAAATTTCCGAGGAGGATTTCTAATTTTGTTTTTCTTTTCATACCTATAATTTATCACATTTTAGAAATTTTGCAAGATATTTCTTCATTTAAATCTCGTTCACCATCAACGAGTTACAGCTGCAGACCCCGTGCCGTGCGTAACCCACTGATAGGTAGGCACTTACGCACAGTAGTTTAACTTATCGTTATAGCTTATAGAACTTATGATGCTGTATGACTGCTACTAGCTTAGTGTCCTTAGCCCACTTAGGCGAGACGCTGACAGCGTGGTAATGGTTAGCACCCTTGACGATGTCGGGCATCTGCTTATGCAGAACAAGATCAGCGAGGTACAGAGCGTTCTTCCCTTGCGGTGTAGCTAGTAGCTTCTTCTTAGTAGCTTCACTCACGCCACTATTCCAGAAGCTGAATTGTTTAGGTGCTAGGCAGACCTGTGAGGCTGTCTGCTTACGCTCTATCATCCGTGTCTGAATGACGCTAGCAACGCCAGCCATTCCTTCGAATGTCTCGCCCCTAGCTTCGCCAAGTATTGTTAATGCTACTACGAGTAATTCTGCTGTCATACTATTAGTCCCTTCCATTGCTTACTGCACCGCAGTAGTCACTAGGTTTCTCTGCTGTGATCGTACCGAATCCGTAGGTATCGTTAGAGACAGAGACACGAAGGAATCGCCCATCAATGATGTTGTCGAATTGACCTTGTGCCTTGATCTTCGCAAGGCTCATCAATCCACCCTTCATTCCCTTTGCGTTGATCTTGTTGCATAGGGAATGTAGAGCGATCTTAACGAGAGCGTGTAAGACTGCCTCGGGTTGAGCGTAGAAGTAGAACGCTTTGCCGTTGCCCATATCGTGCAACTGCCCATTGGTTGCACCCCAGTTGTATAGGGCATTGTGGAACGAAGTGATGCGACCTTTGCCACCTTCCAAGAGGAAAGCGGTTGTATCGCCGAATGATTGTTTAGTGATGTTTAGTTGGTTTTTCATAGTGGTTATATTATCCTTTTCGATTGGTTGTGTCAATGCCTTATTCGCAAGCGTGGCTGAGATCGCTAGGCTCATAGATCTTTAGCATCTCCTCACGCTTAGAGGAATACTGCTCAGAGACTTTAAGGAAAGACTCACAAGCCTTAGCGTGATTCGCAGAGGCTTTTTCAAGGTTAGCTAGCAGGGTTTCGAACTTACTTAATTTGTTTTTCATATAAGAGTAGTCTATCATATTACAGGAAAGGTACAAGAGATATTTTCAAGTTAAATTTCATTGATAGTTAATGACTTATGATTTATGCCTAATATTTTTTATAGATATACCCCCCCATTTTTAAAAACTTTGAGTAGCCTATATCTTGTAAATAGCCGTGGGGGGCTTAAACTCATTCTCCCCTATTATAATAATTGTTTATTCTATATCCTTATGTATACCCCCCCCTTTTTTCTAAATCTAATATAAAATCATTAGAATAGAATATATTTCAAAGTAAAAAAATCCACGGAGCTATTTTTCTCATAAACCCTTTTCTTATATACCCTTATCTATTTGGCCGCTATGTGTAAATATATTTAATATGAATAAAAATATAAAAACAACAACATTAATATGTCTGGTCTTAGGTAGCCTGTTCTACCTCTTATCTAAAACAAAAACAACTGAACACCAACAAACTAGCGCCAAGGACACTGCTATACTTATTATTGATAAAAAACCCTTACCTTTACCCGCGCCCAAGCCTTTATATTTGTTACGCGCCCAAAAAAATTACCTTGAAGTAGGAGATAGTGTAAGTAAAAGGTGACCTTATTTTCAGCATTATTAGGATTTAGTGCGATCTTCGTAGCCTCTTGTGGAGCATTTTTTTCTGTTAAAGGTATAGGTTTATTATTCTCTGGTAGTTTTTGGGCTACTATATTAATGGCTAGTAGTCTTGAGTTTGGTAAATTAATGACAACTAGCTTCTTGTACCGCTATTGGAATAAAATTAATAAATTATTAAAAATATATTTAACTTGTGCCGTTTTAGTATTAATGGGTATAACTAGCCTTGGAGTCTTTGGTTTTCTTAGTCAAGCCTTTTATTCAACAAAAAGTAATTTAGATTCAATACAATCAGAGCTTACTTTATTAGAGGACAAGAAGAGTTCATTAAACTCTCAAATAACTTCTAATAACGAAAGAGTTCAAACCTTGACCGATACCCGTAAAAATCAAGAGAATAATCTTACTAAAGTACTAGATCAGTCCACAACCACAACAGTAAACAAGTCTGGTGGTTTATTTGGCAAAGATACTCAAGAAAAAGTAATAGATAAAAAATCAGTAGAATTAAAATCAAAAACATTAGAAGGTATGCAATCTAGTATATCTTCATTAGAATCTAATATAGAAAAAATTAATAATATTAACAGCTCATTATTGATAGAAATTAATACTCTTGATAACTCTATTATCTCTTTAAATAAACAAATAACAAAATCAGATATTGGCACATATAAATTTATCGCCAAAGCTTTTAATGTGGACATTGAAACAGTAGTTAAATGGTTTATTTTATTTATAGTAGTGGTATTTGATCCATTAGCAATATCTCTTGTATTGGCCTACAACATAGCTTCTAGTAGAAAACCAAACGAGACAATCGTAGAAAAGATAGTAGAAGTAGAAAAAATAATTGAAAAACCAGTAAATACAATAAAAAATATATATACCAATTATAAAAGAGGTACTAAAAAAATGCACAATCCAGATCTAGCAGACCCAAATTTAGAATGTAATTTAGACTAAAGAATAGCCTTTTTTAAAATTTAAATTTAATTCAAAAGGATTTACGGGTTGCCTGTGATCAAACCTCTTAATAAAGCTTGCGCCAGATTTTGGCATTTTAGCCACAAACATTTTGTTGTCCATTCTTAATGTAACATGAGAAGGTAATACAGAGATGCTCATTAATTTACCTTTCATATTTCTTTTTATTGCTCTAGCTATTGCGCAATTTTGAGGATTAGCCATTTCCCCTTCAAATATATTTTGTTGTGTTATTTTTATAGTTTTATTCATTTTATTTCCTGTATTTTATAATCATAATTATCACTATCTTCAGTAACCCATTTTGGGCTATTTTCAGAAGTATAAATATGAGAGTTTATTTTTCTTTGCAACAATAATTCATTTGTTTTTGTTGCGAAGCTTGGATCGAATACTTTGATTCTATTATTAGGTTGTATTGCGAAATTACCATTGTCGAGTTTTATAACATGACCAGCTTTATGTTGATCTGGTTTTTGACTAAATCCAAAATTCAATTCATTATAATCGCTGTGCGCCCAATCAAAAGTAAATAAATAACGTCCAAGATACTCTTTTCCACTTCTGCCAGTATATTTTACGACTTTATTTTCTAATAAATAAAAAGTTGTTACAGAAATGTGATAACTAAAACTATCCCAAAGTTCGAGTTCAGTTAATTCCATATCTGGTGCGTCTTCTTTAGAGCAAAAAGCGCTAATAGGCGCATGCCACCAAATCCCACCATCTTCCATAAGGAAATTAAAAAGTGGGACTTGACTTGGCAAACTTGTGACACCAAAAATTAAACATTTATATTTTTTATCAAAGTTATCTTCTTGATTTCTTAAAAAATTTCCTCTAACATAGCATTCGATTGGAGGTATATTAGCGTTTAAGTAGGCCACAGTTAATTTATTTACACTTAATTTAAAATATGGTGTAAATCATTACGTAAACCTCATGTCTAAAAAGCATAGAAAAGAACAAAAAGAGGATAAGTCACCAGTAGTTCCTCAAAGAGATAAAATTCAACAACCCTTGAATATTAGGGATCTCAATTGGACAGAAAATCAAAAGAAGTTCATTCAAACTCTGCAAGATAAATCTACTAAGATGATGTTCTGTAAAGGCCCAGCAGGAACAGCTAAAAGTTTGTTAAGCGTTTATTGTGCTCTTCATGCAATTAATAATAAGAAGGTAGGAGAGATATTTTATATTCGCAATCCTGTCGAAAGTAGCACCCACAACTTAGGATTTCTTAAAGGTGATCTTCATGAAAAACTAGATCCATATTTACAACCTTTAATGGATAAGCTACATGAGCTTCTTCCAAAAGGTCAAGCAGAACTATTATTAAAGCAAGAGAGGGTGAAAGGGCTCCCACTAGGATTTTTAAGAGGTCTCAGTATTAATGCTAGCTATATTATATGTGACGAAGCGCAAAATTTAAGTATCCATGATCTTTTGTTAGTTAGTACAAGAATGGGTAAATTTAGTAAATTAATATTTATTGGAGATATTCGTCAATCAGATATTAAGAACAGCGGTTTTGAAAGAGTATACCAGCTATTTGATGATGAAAAAAGTAAAAATAAAGGCATAATTACTTTTAAATTTGGCACAGATGATATTATGAGAAATGATATTTTAGCTTATATTATTGAAAAATTTGAAGAAGTACACTAATTAAATATTGAAATTTTAATTAATTTTAAGTATAATTAGTATTATGTTAAAATTATATTGTACAGAATGTGGTGGTCCAACTAGCTATTTAGATTCTAAACCAAAATTTTGCAGTTCATGCGGAATTTCTTTTGATAAGTTAGTTGTTAATAAAGTTTTGCTTCAAAAACCAACAGCAGATAAACCTGTTGCGCCAAAGAAAATTGTTTCAAAATTTCAAAGAGTAACAGACGATGAAGATACAGACTCCGATTTTGATGATTCAGAATACGATATTAATGAAGTAAATCGTGTGCCATCAATTCATAAATTAGATGTCGAAATTGATCAAGAGTATCAAGATAAAAAAGTAAAAACTAAGATTGGAGATATTATTGGAAGCGCAACAAATCCATCAAGAAAAGAAAAGATCAAAGGCAAGCCAGTAACGAAAGCAGATCGTAAAAAATTCTTAGAGGATTTTAAAAGAGAAGCGGGTTCTATACGCCAATCTTCGCGAAAGCCCAAAGATGGATGAAAAACCCACATATGAGAGTCTATTTGGTTTAATAAATTCCGAAATTATAAAAAGAAAAAATAAGTGGAATTTAACAGCAATTAATTGGATGGACTTTAGTGATGTATCGCAAATCTTACGAATACATATCTATAAAAAATGGCATCTTTATGATCCTCAAAAACCTCTTGCTCCTTGGGTTAATAGAATTATAAGCAATCAAATTAAGAATTTAATTAGAAATAATTATAGTAATTTTACACGCCCTTGTCTTAAATGTGCTGCAGCTGAAGGAGATTTTGGGTGCGCAATTTATTCAATACAATGTAAGACTTGTCCACTTTATGCAAATTGGGAAAAAAGCAAAAAGAACGCGCACGATACAAAATTAACTCTTAGTATAGAAAATCATCATCAAGAAATCAATGATTTGCAAATCAATAATTTTAATATGGAAAAATCAGCAAACAATATTCATACTAAAATGCAAAAAGTTTTAAAACCAATAGAATGGAAAGTATATCAGCATTTATATATAGAAGGTAAAGACGAGGAACAAACGGCGAAACTAATGGGATATAGAACTAGTGAAAAGAATAGAATCGCAGGGTATAAACAAATTAAAAATATTAAAAAGCTTATTATAATTAAAGTAAGAAAGCATCTTTATAATGGAGATATAGACATCAATTAAAATGAGCGAAAATATTCCAGACCTAACAGAAGACCAAAAATTAAAACTTCTTAATGAATGGAATAATCGTGTGGATAATCCACCGTCTTTAAATGACCTTGTCAAAATAGCTTTTAATAGAGAAGATTTGGACGGAAGAAGCAAAGAAGGCAAAGCTGTTAAAAATTTTCTCGCTTCCAGACAAATTAAACCTAAAAAAAGCTACGAATATCAAGCTAAGGGACTTTTGGAACTAACAGACGATCAGAAAGAATACATTAGTAACAATTGTCATATGATGACAGGTTTAGAAATGGCTAGAGTTCTATTCAAAAATCAATCTTTAACAAATCTTTGCCAAGAGACAAGAAGCACTTTAGAGTATTTAAAAAACGTACCAAACAATATAAAATTCAACAACGATGCAAATGAAGATGCCTCGACAGAAGGATATCGTCCACCGAAAAGCGAAGAAAGAATGATTGTTAAAATAAACAAATATGTTTTAGATGGCATAGATAAAAATAAATTAACTCACAAGCATAAAAAAGAAATAAATTCAATAATCAGCTACATGAATACTCATCGTTTTATTCATCAAATTAATATATACGACAATGAAAGCGATAGAGAGCTATTTGAAAGCAGCTTTGTAAGATATACTTATGATAAAAGTGATTTATCTCAAGAAGAAGTTGATCAATATATAGTTTTATGCACAGAAGTTGTTATTTCTTCTAGTATCCAGCAAACAATCAATGTACTGCAAAATCAAATAGAATTATCAATGCAAGAAGATGGTAAAATACCTATGGCCGTAGTAGAAGCAAGTAGCACAGCAAGAAAAGAATATAATGACTGCGTAAATCGCCAACAAAAATTAAATAACGATTTAAAAGTAAAACGCAGCGATAAATTAAGCAAGCAAATCAAAGATACGGCTTCTATAATAAATCTTGTACAAATGTGGAAAGAAGAAGAGAGCAGAAGTAAACTTTTAAAAATGGCAGAAATAAGAAAAAAAAACATAGAAAAAGAAATAGATCGCTTATCTACAATGGATGAAATAAAATGCAAGATTTTGGGCATATCTACAGATGAGATTTTAAATGGATGAGTGTTATATGTAAAATAGATGGTAAAGAATTCAAAGATGAAAAAAGTCTTCATTTTGCATTAAAAGGATATGGATTAAATAAAGTAAAATATTATCAAAAATATTTTGAACGTAGAGATTTATTAACAAATGAATTGATTAATTTTAAAACAAAAGAACAGTATTTAAATAGCGATTTTAATGATAAAAACAATATGAAGAAATGGCTTAAACAACAGCCAATCGATACAGCTAAAGAATATTGTAAAAATTTGTTAATTAAAAGAAAAGAACTTAAAAATTTAAAATACTCTCCTACGCAAATAGAGCTTAGAACAATAATGTCACCATCAATTATTTTTTATAATAAAATATTTGGCAATTATTATAACTTATGCTCTTCTATTGCTTTAAAAAATAAATTTAATATTAATGTAGAAGTTAAAAATAATTTTAAAAATAAATTATCACAAAAAGATATAATATATGTAGATACAAGAGAACAGAGTTGGTTGAAATTCAATATTCCTTTTGAAATTAAAACATTACCTTTTGGAGATTATTCCTGCTCAAATAATAACTGTAATTGCTATATAGAAAGAAAAAGTTTAAGTGATTTTATCAGTACACTTAGCGTTAAAAATTTTGACCGTTTTAAAAATGAAATAGAAAAAGCTAAAAATAATAATTCATATATTATAGTTATGATAGAAGAAAAATTATCAAATGCATTAAGCTTTCAATATCTTCCACATATAAGTAAAAAAATAAAAGCTACCCCAGAATATATATTCCACAACGTTAGAGATTTACTGCAACAATATGACAATTTACAATTCTTATTTGTAGACGGTAGATCAGAAATGATCAGAGTTATTGAAAATATTTTTGCTAGTGACTGTTTCTATAAGGATTTTGATCTTCAACTTGCATATGATACAAAAAATTTATGATATACTGCCCAGATAAATATATAAAAGAAATAAAAGATGTTAACGCTGAACTATCGCAATTAAAAGGCTTTTTAAACGATAAAGAAGCTAAAATTACTCTTGCTAAATTTCTTAGAGCGAACATAGGATTTACCACAGAACTAATAAGTGGTGTAAAACTTGCCGCTTATCAAGAAATACATATTAAAGCTTTATTAAATAGAAATTTTAATTTATGCGTTTTTGGTAGAGGTTGTGGAAAAAGTTTTATAGCGGCGGTATTTTGTTTTCTTCAATGTGTATTTGAGCCTAATACAAAAATTCTTATAGCTGGACCAACATTTAGAACTGCTAGATTTATTTTCAATAATCTAGAAAAAATTGTAAATAGTAAAGGCGCAGAATTATTATCGCAATGCTTTGGAGCAAAAACAAGAAGGAATGATCAATTCGAATGGGAGATAAATGGGGGCAGTATTGTAGCAATTCCATTGAATGGAGAAAAAATACGAGGATTTCGTGCGAATGTTCTTGTGCTAGACGAATTTCTTCTTTTACCAGAAGAAATAGTAAAAAATGTATTAATGCCATTTCTTGTAGCCCCACAAAATATTAAAGAGAGAATGGAGATTAGAGAAAGCGAAGATAAATTAATAGAGGAAGGATTAATGAAAGAAAGTGAAAGGATGGTTTTTGAAAATACAAGTAAAATGATAGCTCTTTCTTCAGCTAGTTATACTTTTGAAAATCTTTATAAAATATATAATGAATGGAGCGAAAGAATAACAGATAATGAAAAAAGTGAAGCAACATATTTTGTAAGTCAATTGAGTTACGAAGCTCTTCCAGAAGAAATGATAGATAAAACTATTATCGAAGAAGCTCAAGCTGGTGGATCTAGTCATAGCAGTTTTCTTAGAGAATATTGTGCTAGATTTACTGATGGAAGCGATAGCTACTTTAATGCGAAAAAAATGGAAGAATGTACGTTAAAAATAGGAGAAACTCCACATACTTTAATGAAAGGAAATGCTAATAAAAAATATATCTTAGGAATCGATCCCAATATGAGTGATAGTCCTAATGCAGATTATTTTGCGATGGCAGTTATGGAGCTTGATGAAGAGAAAAATCAAGGTACTCTAGTTCATACTTATGCAGGTCTTGGTAATTTAAAAAATCACGTTAATTATCTTTATTATATTTTAACTAATTTTAATATTGTATTTATGATTCTTGATAATGCTGGTGCAGACACATTTTTATCTGCTTGTAATCAATCTACTTTATTTAAAAATAGCAAATTAGAAATTAAAACCTTAGATATAGATTCTGAACTAGAAGGTGTAGATTACGATTTAATGATTAAAAATGCTAAAAATAAATACAACTTAGAAGATAGAAGAATAGCTTTTAATCAAGTATTTACAAGTAATTTCATTCGTAAAGCGAATGAATATTTACAGGCATGTATTGATTATAAAAGAGTATGGTTTGCAAGTAGAACAGCATCAGATGAAGCATCATTTAATCAAACAATAGGTTTAAATCTACCATTGGATTTAATGAAAGAAGACGATAAGAAGGATTGGACTATTTTAGATTTTATTGAAAATCAAGACGACTTTATTTATCAGACGAAAAAACAATGCGTATTAATAGAACATTCTGCAACTAGTCGCGGGACACAAAGTTTTGATTTACCTCAACATTTGAAAAGAAGTGTATCAGCAAATAAGGCCAGAAAAGACAATTATTCAGCATTTATGTTGGCGAATTGGGCAATAAAGTGCTATAATGATATGATGAACGTGCAAATCGTGCAAGCAGAAGCGACTTTTTCTCCTTTTATGATCAGATAATGTGTAATATTTAATAATAAAATGGCTAAAAAACTTAAAAAAGAAGAAAAAATTGTGAAAAGTGAAGAAATCCAACCTTTGATGGTATCAGATGCTTCAACTTACGAAACAAAAGCTGCATCCTACAGATCAGAATCTGGAGATTCTTCTAATGCTCAAACTAGAAGAAACGCATCAGCAGATATTACTAGAACAGATAGATATAGAAATATTGATAGTGGTTTAATTCCATTTAGATATTCAACTGGTATATCCAATAGCTCTAATATGAATGTGCGCGATGCGGTCATTTTATGTCAAAAATGCTATTATAACTTTGCAGTGTTTAGAAATACTATTGATTTAATGACAGAATTTTCTTGCAGTAATATTTATTTTAAAGGCGGAAGTCAAAAGAGTAGAGATTTCTTTAGTGCATGGTTAAAGAAAATAAATATATTTGATTTGCTTGATCAATTTTTCCGTGAATATTATCGAAGTGGTAATGTATTTATTTATCGTTTTGATACAAAAATTAAACCAGAAGATGTTAATAGAATTACTCAAACCTTTGGATTATCTGCAAAAGCTGCTGATGTTATGTTACCAGCGAGATATAATATTATTAATCCTGCTGACGTTCAACTTGGCGGAACAATCAATTTCTCAGTAGGAAGATATTATAAAATTTTAACAGACTATGAATTGGAAAGACTAAAAGCCCCAAAGACTCCAGAAGATAAAGAAGTATTAGAAAGCTTACCGCCAGAAACACAAAAGCTTATTACAAAAACTAGAGTTGGTATTTTAACTTTACCATTAGATCGCGACAGACTTTGTGCGGTATTTTATAAGAAGCAAGATTACGAGCCATTTGCAGTTCCAATGGGATTTCCAGTTCTTGAAGATATTAACTGGAAAGCGGAAATGAAAAAGATGGATATGTCTATCGCTCGTACAATGCAACAAATAGTTTTATTAGTAACAATGGGAACTGATCCAGATAAAGGTGGAGTTAACCAAAAGAATCTTGAAGCAATGCAAGGATTATTTACAAATCAAAGTATTGGCAGAGTTCTTATTGCAGATTATACAACAAAAGCTCAATTTGTAATTCCAGATATTGGAAATCTTCTTGGTCCCGAAAAATATGAAGTTGTTGATAAAGATATTTTAATTGGTTTAAACAATATTCTTATTGGAAATGATAAGTTTGCTAATGGAAGTATGAAGGTCCAAGTATTTATTGAAAGATTAAAACAATCTAGAGAAGCTTTCTTAAATAATTTCTTGTATCCAGAAATTAGAAGAATTAGCAGAGATCTTGGATTTAAAAATTACCCAACTCCATTCTTTGAAGATATTGATATTAAAGATGACGTACAATACTCTAGAATTTATACAAGACTAATGGAACTTGGAATTTTAACTCCAGAAGAAGGCATTGCAGCATTGGAATCTGGAAAACTTCCAGAAAAAGAAGAATCAATTGTTTCTCAAGAAAAATTTAGAGAATTAAAAGATCAAGGACTCTATCAACCACTTATTGGTGCAGCTAAAATGGGCGAAGCAGGAAGACCATCTGGATCAACTGGGATTCCTCAAACTACAAAAAATATTAGTCCAAAAGGTCAAGGGAAACAATCCAAGGCAGCGCTATTCGATATAGAAAAAATTAAAGATAATTTCGTACTCGCTTCAAGGCTACAAGAAAAAGTAGAAGCATCATTAAGAGAAAAACATTCTCTTCGCAAACTTTCTAAACAACAAAAAGAAGTTGCGTTTGAAATAGTAAAAGTAATTGCTTCAAATGAAAATCCAGAGACTTGGGATTCTGTTATAAATGAATATGTAAAAAATCCTAAAGATAAAAATCCTGATAAAATTTCTGATATTCAAACTATCGCAGCAGAACATGGATTAGACAGTTACGTAGCAAGTATTCTTTATCATAGCAAAAAGATAGAGGCATAAAATTATGGCTCAAAATCTTATTAGAATAAAACAGATAGATCAAGCAGAATTATCAGGTTTTATTGCCAATAGCTTAAATACTGGTATTCCTCTTTTTATAAATATTACTGGTAATAATATTGTTTATACTACTGGAAATCAAACTATTAGCGGGATTAAGACTTTTGCATCTCGTCCAACAGTAAATGGTACAGGAGTTTTATTAAGCGGTGAAGCTGCAAGTTTACCTAATACTGTAGTTTATACCACTGGATCTCAAAATATAAGTGGAATTAAAACTTTTAGAAATGATATATATTTCTCTAGTGGAATTTACCATTCAAATAATAAATTTATATTAGATAACCAAAATATACTACTAAGCGGTAACGACAGAACAGGCACAATTGGAACATCCGTTCTTATTTCAGCTGGTCTCGCGACTCAACCCGGAACAATTGATTTAAAAGGAAATATTGCTTTAAATTATGGCATACGAAGCGGAACATTAGTATCAATATACAACACAGGATCAACATATCCATTCATTAGAACTAGTCGAAATAATAAAATAATAATTGGTGCAGACTTACCTTTTGGTTTGGATCCGCAAGAAATGGTTTATGTAAAAGGAGATGTATTCGCAAGTAATTTAGTTTATAATACTGGAGATCAGTTAATACAAAGCGATAAATTTTTTGAACATATCACAGATAGCTCTAGATTATTACCGCTTTTAATAAAAGCTTCTGGAAATGCATCTGTAACAGAAGATGGTACTTCCTATCCTGTAAGTGGATATTATGCTTTTAATACAAATTTAAATCTTTATCAACAAAGTGAACCAGCAGGACCATTTTATATTTTCTTTTGTGATGAAAATAAATGCGTTTCAAATAAATACTCTTGGAGACTTACAACTTCTATAAGTGGCGGAAGAACTTTGTATGATAATTATGCTGACTCGGTTCAAAATTACAAAGATCAGGTTTTTCCTAAAACCAGTTGGACACCGTTTTTTGGAGCAAATCCAATTAATTTTGAATACGCGGATTTATATAGTTTTAATTATACAGACTATGCAGCAGATTTAGCTTTTATTAAAGTTAAAAATAACAGAACTATAGATTTTTTAACCGATGAAGGTTATAAAGCGGCAAGTCTTTCTAAAAGTAATCTTTTATTACAAAAAGTTTCTTTTGGAGAAAATGTTAATCTAACCTCTAATTCAGAAATAAGATTTAATAATGATCAAGAATTAGCAGAAGAAATTATTTCCATAGGAACAAACGGCATAGATTTAACAAGCTTGAATATAAATCAAAAATCTAATTCATATTCATTTCATAACGATGACGCCACAGTATCTAATAAGTTTGTTCATGTTTTCAATGAAGTAAATACAACTGGGTATTTAAATGAAGTCGTTAATGGTCAATCATTTTTAATAAAAAATTTAAGTAGTGGGAATATTAGAATAAGGCCAGTAGACATTTATAATTCTTATTATTCTGGTTTTACTGGATGGGGAAATAATGATTATAAACAAATTAGTTTTAATAATCAAGATGATTTAGATCTTGATATATTAAAAGCTTACACAAAAGCTTCTTATAGTTTAATATTATTAGAAAATGGAAAAATAACTGGATTAGGTTATGATAGCGCAGGAGAAACATTTCTAGGACGAAAATTAACTGGAGTACTAGATCTAGCCTTAGGATATCAACATGCAATAGCTAAATTGAATATAAGTGGAAAAATTTCGGGATGGGGCCATGATTTTTATTATCAATCTTCTAAAGGCAATAATTTAACTGGAGTACTAAAAGTAGTAGCAGGAGATTATCATACTTTAGCTTTATTAAATAATGGTAAAATAACTGGTTGGGGTGCAAATAATTATGGACAAGTAGCAATAACGACAGGGTTTAATGATCGTTTTGGAGCTTTTACTGGAAATTGGAGTAGTTCTCCTTTGTTTAGCTTATCTAATGTTATAGATATTAGCGCTGGAAATAACTTTTCATTAGCATTATTAAGTGGGAATGGATATTCTGGATTTGTAACTGGTTGGGGAAATAATAGTTATCGACAACTTGCTTCTGGCCTTAATTTAACTGGCGTAACAAAAATTTCAGCTGGAACAAATTACGCTTTAGCTATTTTAAATAAAGATCAAAGAGTAACTGGATGGGGAAATAATTTTTATGGTCAAAATCTTTCTGGAAGAAATCTTACCGGAGTTTCAAGTATTAGCGCTGGCCAATTTCATTCTTTAGCTATTATAAGTAAAGACCAAAGAGTAACTGGATGGGGTTATAACAATGATGGTCAAACTCTTTCTGGACAAAATTTTACTGGAGTCAAACAAGTTAGTGCTGGAGATTTTCAAAGCGTAGCAGTATACTTTCCTAGAGAAAGCGAAAAAGCATTGAGGGGAAATGAAACTAAACCAAGTTCATCAAAATATTTGGCAACCGAAAAAATAGAAAATGATACAAAATTAATTCTTGCCCCAAAACAATCAGTAGAATTATTGGGCGTAAAAAATTCGAGCTATACTGGCTGGATAGTATTGAACACAAGCGCAGGTGTAATATAATTTATGTCAATCTTAAATATTGTAGATTTAAATAACAATCAAACAATAAGTGGAGTTAAAACTTTTGCTTCTCGCCCAAGAGTAAATGGCACTGGGGTTTTATTAAGTGGTGAAGTTGGAAATTTACCAAATACTGTAGTTTATACAACAGGAAATGAAATTATTTCTGGAATTAAAACATTTGCAGAAAACACAACATTTGGTGATACTATACAAGGAGACTTTTTAGTTATTTCTGGCAATAATTTTACAGTCTACGGAAGTGGTAACTTTACTAGTGGACTTTTTGTAAATGGGAATGCAGTGCTTACTGGAGTTAATTTAAGTTCATATGCAACAACAGTTAACCTTGCAAGCACAGGTTCGACTCTTGATACAAAAATTAATAATTTAAGTGGAGTTTCAGTATTAACATTTGGCAATCAAATTATTACTGGAAATAAAATATTTAATTCACTTAGAATAGAGCCATCTGGAAGAATATTTACCCTTGGTACTGGATTAAATATAAATAGTGAAAGTGGAATAGTTAGAATTAATACTAATGTAACTTCTTCATTTGGAGCAGGATTTACATATGCTTTAACAACTGGAATGGATCCTAATAGACCATTAGATATTGAAGGACGAGGAAGATTGGTTCATGGTTTAAGCCTAGATGCAGGAAGTAATAATTTTACTAATGCTTCAGATCATTTTCATTTATTTTTTTCCGCAGGACCTTCTAATCCCGGATCATTTAATGGTGCATATTCAACGGCTACCAGTACAAATTACAAAAGCTATCAATTTTCTCCTACAACAAGACCAAATGGAAACGACAATCTAAGAGATTTAATTCATTTAACAACATTAGAAGCAAAAGGCGCAAATGATGAAGCATTTCCAACTTCTTCATTAACTGAATTATATTTAACAACAACTGGTACAGTAGTTACTACTCCTCCCGGAACTGGTTTAGTAGAATTAGCTTATGCAGTAAATAGCCAACCAACTTCTCAATACTTACATGCAACAGGAGACACGGTTTATTTAAGAGTATTTCCCGGCGTAGCAGGAATTGTTGCAAATACTTATAACGGAACAGTAGTAAGAAGAATTACTGGACTTGATCCAGCATATGGTTCAACAAATGTTTATAAAGTTGGAGTAGCTCTTGGTGCATTAAATTTTAATAATAATTTTGTTCCAGCTCAAAGAGGCACATCAACTCAAACAGACGCTTGGGCTTTGAGTAGAAATACAACATCAAGTGCTTTTACTGGCATTAGAAGAATAGAAAGAAACTCTTCCCAATATTTTGATCAATTTAATGTTTTTTATACAACACCAATTACAGGTTATACTGGCGAAAGTGTTGTAGTCGACGTTTTCAATAGAAGTAGTGGTACTTTTATAGCTTCTGGGATTAATTTAACACAAGGAAGATATGATGGATATGTTTCAAGAGTTTTAAACAATACTGGATTAGAAATTACTCTTTCAGTAATGAATTTTGGATCTTTGGGTGGAGTTGGAAGACCCGGAAGCTTCCATAATCCAGCTCTAACAACTGGAGTTGGCATTATAAGCTCAGAAGATCTTGTTACTGGAATGCAAATTCTTCGCGGATCATCAGATACTGTTCACAGAAATTATTGGGCACATAATGTTTTTGCAGGATTTAGAAATCTTGATGCAAGAGATTTAAATGTTCCAGCAGGAGTTATTACTAGGGTTTCTGTTGGAGGACTAAATAGAGTAGAGAGTGGATCAACTTCTGCTATAGGTTTCAATAATAAAGCTTATGGTTTTAATTCTCATGCTTATGGAGCTCACCAAGAAAATTATAATAGAGATAGCGTTAGAATTGGCGCAACAACTGGATCATATATTAATATAGTAAGTGGCAGAGTTGGAATTAATCTTCAATTTCCAACTGAAGGTTTACATATCAGTGGATCTAATTTAAAAGTAGAAAATGGCACTGGAATTTTTTCAAATGATGTTATTATTTCTGGTTCTCCAATTTTTGGATTACAAAGTATTGTAATAGGTTCTGCTAGTTCTATTCTTGGGGGAAGTGGCAATTATGTTACTGGTAGTTTTTCAACAATTGCAGGTGGAAGATTAAATGTTATAACTGGTAATGTAAATTTTATTGGTGGTGGAAATACAAATAATCTTTCTGGACTAAATTCAATTATTGGAGGAGGATCTTTCAATAGAATAACTGGAGCATCTGTTACTATAGTTGGAGGAACTCGTAATCTTGCATGTGGTGGTGCATTTATTGGTGGAGGAGCTAATAATTCTGCGTTGGGCTTTTATTCAAATGCTGTTGGAGGAAGATGTAATTCTGCAACTGGAAATTGTTCAATTGTTATTGGTGGATATAGAAATAGCGCAATAGGAGGAAATAGTATTGTTGCTGGAGGATTTTGTAATACTGCAAGTGGAAATTTTTCAGCAATCGTTGGCGGATGTAATAACTGCGCATGGGGAAATGTTTCATTTATTGGAGGTGGACAATATAATTGCACAATTGATAAAAATACAAGCATTGGAGGAGGATATTTTAATCTTGCATCTGGAGCTTATTCAAATGTCGGGGGTGGAACTTTTGTTGCTGCAGTAGGAATTGCTTCAGTTGTAGCGGGAGGAAATGCTAATCTCGTAAATGGAAATAATTCATCTATCGTTGGTGGATTTGCAAATGTAGTAAATGGAGACGCTTCATTTCTTGGGGGCGGATATCGTAATATAGCATTTGGCGGGAGATCAGTAATTGGCGGAGGAATTTCAAATACTGGTTATTTTACTGGATCAGCAATTGTTGCCGGAGAAGGAAATATTGTTAGCGGAAGAAATAGTTTTATTGGTGGTGGATGTAGAAATCGTGCAACTGCGGATCAAGCAGTTGTTGGCGGTGGTTTAGGTAATTTTGCTACGGCAACCTCTTCAATTGTAGTGGGCGGACAAGCTAATTGCGCAAGAGATACATCCGCAGCTATTTTAGGAGGAATTCTTAATATTGCGTCAGGACAAGGTTCAACCGTAGTTGGAGGTACATCTAATAGAGTTTTTGCAAACTATTCAAATATCACAAATGGAACATGTAATACTATAAATAAAGAAGCAGCTCTTTCAACTATTGGCGGTGGATATTGTAATACTATTAAAAATGTTTATTCAGTTATTGGCGGAGGATCTTATAATATTGCATCAGGAAATCTTTCAACTATTGGCGGAGGATATAAAAATTGCGCAACAGCAGCTAATGCAACTATTGCCGGAGGAACTTATAATTGCGCAACAGCAGCTTGTTCAACTATTGGTGGAGGATATAAAAATTGTGCAACAGCAAACCATACAACTGTTGGTGGAGGAATTTATAATTGTGCAACAGCAATTTATTCAAATGTTGCCGGAGGAAATAGTAATATTGCAACAGGACACTCTTCGACTGTTGGTGGAGGATATAGAAATTTTGCAATAGCAGAGCACTCAACTGTTGGTGGAGGAAAGTGTAATAAAGCAACAGCAAGCTACTCAAATGTTGGCGGAGGAGTTTGTAATTGCGCACAAGGAAATTGTTCAAATATTGGCGGTGGATCTATAAACACCTCATTTGGCGAGAGCTCATTTATTGGAGGAGGATTTCAAAATACTGGTTATTCTACTGGGTCAGCAATCGTTGGTGGAACAAGAAATTTCGCTAGCGGAGCTTATAGTTTTATTGGTGGCGGATTGTATAATCGTGCATTATCAAGTTGTTCAATTGTTGTTGGAGGAACTCGTAATATTGCATCAGGATTTCTTGCAAATGTTGGCGGAGGATATTGTAATATTGCAATAGGAAATAGTACAACTATTGGCGGAGGAATTTGTAATTGCGCACAAGGAAATTGTTCAAATATTGTCGGAGGAAGAACTAATTTTACATCAGGAAATCTTTCAATTATTGGTGGAGGATGTGACAATATTGCAATAGGAACTGCTTCAACTATTGGCGGAGGAAGAAGTAATTCCGCATTAGGAAATAGTGCAACTATTGGCGGAGGATTTGTAAATTGTACATTATCAAATTGTACAACTGTTGCTGGAGGAAGATTTAATATTGCATCAGGAAATCTTTCAACTATTGGCGGAGGAGGTGGTAATTGCGCATTAGCAGCTAATGCAACTGTTGGCGGAGGATATCAAAATTGCGCATTAGGAATTAATGCAACTATTGGCGGAGGAAGAGCTAATTGCGCATTAGGAATTTATTCAACTGTTGGTGGAGGAGGTTATAATTGCTCATCAGGAACATATTCAATTATTGGCGGAGGAAGAAATAATTGTGCACTAGGAGATTATAGTTACATTATTGGAGGCAGATGTTCTACTGTAAGTGCTCTTCATAGTGGATCAGCAGTTCTTGGAGACGGTCAGTTTCGTGCTCATAATTCTTTTAGCGAGCATTCTTTAACGCTAGATTTCTTAAACGGAGTATATTTTGCAGGGGGAACTGTAAATGCAAGTACAATAGCAAGAATAAATCAATCTGGATTTAATCTTGTTAGTGGAAACTTTACTTACCCAGTATTTTCTAACGCTACAGGTTTTGTATTTACTCCAGATGCAAGTACTAGCACATTTTTTGATTATACATTATCTGGTAATTCAACTCTTGATCAACCAATCAACATGAATAACGGACAATCTATAACTATATTCTTAACTCAAGATGCTACAGGAAATAGAAGCATGAGTTTCAATACTGGTTACTTATTTTCTAATGGCATTACTCCGTCATTGAACTTTTTACCAAGCAGCACAGATATTTTACAAGTTATAAGATTAAGAAATAAATTATATTCTACATTCGCAAGTAATTATTAATTATGAATTTTTATGTTAATGATACTGCAAAAATAACTAATTTTCCAGAAAGCGGAATAAATACTTTACCATATTATACTGATGGTAGAACAAGCACAACCTCTAATTTTAGTAGAATTACTGTAGATGAAGATAATGTATACTATACTACTGCTAATCTTAGTTTTAGAACAAAAAATATAAATAATTTAGTAACTTTAGATTCAGATGGAAATATAATAAATCAATTAAAACCATATGTAGGAGGATTTTCCTTAAATTTAGCTTCAGAATCATTTAAAATAATTTACTCTGATAATACTTATCTTTACGCGTATATTGATAATTTACTTTTAAATAAAAGTAGTCAACAACAAACACTTCAAATTTATCGTATTTTTAAAAGAAATTATACTATTGATCCAAATTTTTGTTTGACAATGCCTTCTGCAGGTGCAAGTAATATCCCCGTTAATAATTTAAAAATGTTTATTTATAATAATAAATATTATTTTACTACTCAAGGTATTGGTGTTATTAAAAACCCATATTTTTATAAAGATCAAAACTCAAGTTTAGGTTTATATATTATAAAAAATAAACAATTAATTTCTAATTTTAAATTTAACCAATTAGGTTCAATCAATAAAATAAAATCATATAACGGACAAATATATTGCGCTACTCTCGCGGGAGGATCCGAGATTAATAAAATTCAATATCCTAAAATATTTAGATTAAATAATAAAAATCTTTTAGATCAATCTTTTTATCCATTTATAGATAGATATAATAACACAAGTACAGCTGGGGCCGGCGCCACTGTATCTCAAGTTGCAGATTTTGCTTTTGTTAATGATGGAATATTTATTGGTGGAAATTTTCAAAGTGTAGGTGGAGATCCTTGCACAGGTTTAGCAAAAATTGATTATAGCGGTAATAGAATAACAGGTTTTAATGCAAATTTAGGTTTCTCAATTAGCACTACTAGTTTCACTAACATATTAGCCGTAGTATCTTCTGGTAGTGGAGTTTTTATTGGTGGTTTCCCACAAGTGTATTATAGTGGAGATACAACAAAAAATCGCTTACTAAAACTTCATGACGATGGTACACTAAACGAAACATTTACAGGGTTTAGAGGCCTTGCTAGTAATAGTGTTGCAAATATGTTACTATCAGGAAATAGTTTGTATGTTGGTGGGTCAAATTTAAATAGTCCGTTAGGAATTTATGGAACAGGTGTTTTTAAATTAAATGCAAATGATGGATCTTTTGATCCAAATTTTAACATTTCTATAAGTACTAGTACAGCTAATGATTTTAAAATTAGTGGAAATAGTTTATATGTAGCTACAAATACTCCACGGTTTTGGTATAATAATAATTCACCACTAGGAGCGATTATAAGAACTGGTGTTATTAAAGTTAATGCTTCTAATGGAGAACCAGATCCAAATTTTCAAATTAATTTTAATGATGCCGGCGGTTTGAGCGTACAAGGTATGGCAATAAAAGGAAATGAATTACATATATGCGGTACTTTTACGGGTATAGAAAATAAACAAATCTATGGTTATGCAGTAGTAGACACCACAGATGGAAAATTAATAGACACAAATAATTATTTTTATGATTCTGAAAATAATGTTAATTTAAGAGCTGTGGATTACGATACTGATAATTTAGTAATTGGTAGTGCAACTTCTAGTCAAAGATTACCATTTTATATTACAGGATATAATAGCGAATATAATTCAAGCGTACAAATTTATGATCAAAATTTTATTCCAGAAACTGGAATTAGTTCTCAAATTTTTTTAAATAGTAGAATCAGTACAAATTTTTCAAATACTGGCATTGTATTTTTAGCAAATAACACTGGACTAATTTTATCTGGTAATGATGCAAATTATACTTTCGCATGCGCTTTAAATTTAGATAATTTAAATACAAATATTACAACTTTTTATCTTTCTGGAAGCCCACTTAGTACCATAAATACAATAGAAAAATATAATAATGATTATTTTTTTGGTGGTAGATTTACAAATCTTGGTTGCAAAGATTTTGCCACTGGAATTAATTATTTAACAAAAACAAATTCAAGTGGCGTTATAGATAAGAATTTTAATCTCTTTCTTGCTGGAGAAGTTGGTATAACAAGAACTGCAGGCGTAACAGCTCTTAAAGTAGTTGGTGATAGTCTGTATGGTTGTGGAGCATTTACTGGTATTAGTGGAATTAGAAATTTCTTTAAATATAATTTAACTAGCGGATTTTTAGAAACAGGTTTTAATTATTTATCTGATTATTGTTTTTTTCCTCAAGATATAGTCTCAGATAATAAAAATAACATATATGTGTCAGTTGTAAATAACTATTCATTTGATAGTGGAAATTTCTTTAAACTTAGTGATGGTTATATTCGAACATCTGGAACTATTTTAAAATTTAATAGTGGATCCTATAATATAGATCCAACATTTACAAATAAACATTTTAATGCTGCTGGTAAGTACTTATATTTTGATGATAATAAAATTTATACCACATTGATTAGTCAAGGAAGGTCTGCTGGTTCAGATATTTATAAAATTAACAGAAAAACTAGACAAATAGATTCATCTAACGTTTATATAAGTGGTGGACAAACTCAAACTGTATATGACATGTACAATGAAGGAAATTATCTTTATATTGTTGGTTCATTTAGTGGAGTTAATAATACTGCAATTACAGGATTTTGCAGATTAAATAAAAGTAATCTAAGTGTTGACACATCATTTAATTTTAATATAGGATCTGGAACTGCTGATGCATCACCTTACAAAATGGTTAAAAAAGATAATTACTTATACTGCATGGGAAATTTTGATAAAGTAAATACTACTCCCATAACTGGATTAGCAAGATTTGATTTAACAAATGACACTTTTGATACAAGTTTTAAAATTGATTTTAGTGGAGCAGGATTAGGATTTCACTTTCATTTAGGCGCAGATTTTAGTGGAAATAATTTATATTTAGGTGGAAATAATCTAACAAGTTTTACTCCACCATTAAGTATTATAGATATACAAAATAAACTTTTAAAATTTACTGGAATTGCTTTGGAGGCAAGCGCTAATAATGGTATTCTTACTTTAGAAAATGTTGGAAATGGTTTAATTGCTGGAACAACAGTTGGTGGCTCAAGATCTTCTAACAAATATTTACTTGTAAGAGCAAGAGGATTATTTCATCTTGGATATATATCAGGAGAGATAGATAATCCTTATACTTTTTGGGCAGGTAGCTCGACTACAGCAGTTCCTTATTTTAAATATCATCAATTATCTGACAGTATATTTACAACACAAACTTCTAATATAGGAAATAATAATAATGTCTTGGGAACTAGTCCCAATATAGTTACAGCTTACTTTATAATAGATAAAAATAAAAAATTTATTAAAAATAAATTTAACGTTGCACATGTCAGCGCCATCTCATCACTCACAAATAATATTGTGCCATTTGTTTACAATAACGAATTATATATGGATTTTGCTACCACCCTTTTACCTAAAAAAGATTTTCCATATCAAAGATTTGTTACAAATATCACTCAAAGAAGTATTATTAAATTTAATGCGAACTTTGATAATTATGAGATTATTATTTAGAAATATATTAATTTAAATATTATAATATATAGTATTATCCAAATAAACACCACATAATTTTCTTGACTTTTCTAATATAAAATCTTATACTATATAAAATGGATCAAAAAGAAATTTTTTTTATTTCTGGTCTACCAAGATCAGGATCAACATTACTTTGCAATATTTTAGCTCAAAATCCTAATATCTTTGTAAGTAAGGCTACTAGCGGTTGTATTGAAATATTATTTTCAATACGAAATCAATGGGATAGAATTGTAGAGCATCAAGCAGAGGGCATTGATAGAAATCAATTAAAAAAAGTTTTAAAAGCAGTATTAAATTCTTATCATTTAACAGATAAAAATATAGTATTTGATAAAGGTCGCGGCTGGTTATCTGTGATAGAAACTCTTGAATTTGCACTAGATAAAAAAGCAAAAATGATTTGCACAGTAAGAAATATCAATGAAATTCTTGCTTCTTTTGAAATGCTATGGCGCAATACAACAGGTCAAAGTCAATGGAATATAGAACAAAATAATTATAATAAATCTCTTACAATAAAAGGCAGAGCAGAACTTTGGTCAGAAGCAGGACAACCTCTTGGAGATGCATTTAATAGACTCAAAGATGCAGTAGACAGAGGATTCAAAGATAGATTATTTTTTATGGAATTTGATGATCTAACAAATAATCCAGAGCAAACGATGAGAAATATTTATGATTTTATTGGATTAGAATATTATAATCATGATTTTAATAATGTAGTACAAATAACAAAAGAAGACGATGATAATATTCACCGAATCAAAGATCTTCACACAATACGATCTGTGGTAAAACCAGTACCACACAAAGCTTATGAAATACTTGGAAATGTTGCAAATCAATACTCTAATCTTGAATTTTGGCGCAATTTAAAATGAAAAATGTAGTGTTCTTTCTTCAAGGCGGAATAGGCAAACACATTGCATCAACAGCTGTTGCAGAATGTATAAAAAATAATTATCCAGACAGAGATTTAATTGTAGTGTGCCCTTATCCAGAGGTTTTTCTTAATAATCCTTTTGTTCATAGAGTATATAGATCTAATACAGTTCAATACTTTTATAATGATTTTATTAAAGATAAAGATGTTATTTATTTAGGGAATGAAGTTTATCAAAGTGACGAATATGTTGCAAAAAATAAACATTTAATTAATGCTTGGTGTGAAATGTTTAATTTAAAATATAATAATGAACAGCCGAAATTATATATTAATCAAGCAGAAATTTATGATACTCAAACTAAATTTGCAAAAGAAAAGCCTATTTTAGTTATCCAACCTAATGGTGGAGTAGAAGGACAACCTAATAATAATTACAGTTGGTCAAGAGATCTACCACCTTTTCTCACAGAAAAATTAGTAAAAAAATTAAGTAACAAATATTATATTTATCATCTTTGTAGACCAAATCAATTAAAATTTGAAGGTGCAGAGCAAGTGTCTTTGCCTTGGAGAGAAAGCTTTGCCTTATTAGCATTATCCACAGCTAGATTATTAATTGACTCTTATTCACAACACGCTGCTGCTGCTTTAGGATTGTCATCTGTAGTTTGTTGGATTGGTACGAAACCAGATAAATTAGGTTATAATTTACATAAAAATATATTAGCAAAAGATAGCGCAAAAGCGTTTTATCATCCAATAGATGGTATTGTATCAGAGCAAGAGTTTATTGGATTATCTCATCAGTGCAATATAGATTTAATTAAAGCTTTTGATGAAAGCACGATATTAAGTTATTTTTGATATATAATATATTAGATCATATAATATAGTGTAATATCTTATGAGAATTATGCTATCTAAAATATTTGGCCCAAATTGGAGATCTAGCTCATCTGGAATAGCCACAGTTGTAGCAGTTTGTACAGCAATAGCAATTCACTCTGATCCTTCGTTGGTAGCATTTCTTCCAGATAATGCAGAAGTTTATATAACAGGAATTTCAAAATTAATTGCAGTTGTTTCTGGTATTGTTTTTGCATTAACAGTAAAAGATGCAGCGGTTACTGGTGGAACAGTAGCTCAAACAAGTGAAGCAAAAGATAGAACACATGGAGAAAAAGTATGAATAAATTAAAATTAGCCGCAGTTGCTCTTTTGAGCGTATTTCTTGGTGCTTGCGCCACAACCAATACTGGAAAAGTTGATGTTGCAACAAGCGTTGAAAATACTCTTCCTTATGTAAAGCCAGCAGTTGTATTAGCCTGTACAGTTGTTCTTGATCAAGCTGTTTCTGGTAACGATAGAATTGAAAAAGCCAAAATGATTAATCATGTTGCTGCTATCGTAGAAACATTAACAGTTGGAACTACCCCAACTCCAGAGCAACTTCAAAAAGCTCTTAATGATTATCTTCCAGCAGAAAAAACTCATTGGGCAAATTATGTTACTGTAATCAAAGATCTTTATGCTCAACAATTTGCTAGACTAGATGGAAATGGTGCTCTTGCAGTAAAGGTACTTAACGCTATTGCATCTGGATGTAAAGATGCCACAGCAAGTTACGTAGAATAATCATGCCAACTGGAATATTAACAGCACTACTTTCAGCAGTATCTGGAATATTCGCAGCAATTAATAACGTATTCGGCGCTAAGAATACAAAAGAAATGAAAGAGCGCCAAGAAGCTCAAAAAGAAGTTGATCATCAAAGTGGAATCGAAAATGCAGTAAAGGAAAAAGACCTTGAACAAGCTCGCAAGCATATTAGTTCTTAACTTTTTTCTTGTTGGATGTGCTACTGTGACACCAAATAAAATACAAGATGACAAATCATCTTATGACGCAACCACACCAAAACAATATGATAAAGACAATGGTGGATTAATTTCTTTCATTGGCGATGATGCTCTCATCACGCGTCAGGCGCGCGAGCGATATAATAATTTAATTAAAATGTATAGAATCAAATTCAAAAAAGAAAAAGCAATTGATCTAGTTGAAGATTCTGGAGTTAAGCCTTATAAGGATAATTTTGGTAATGAATTATTTCTTATTAGTAGTGAGCATCTTGTTTATTTTGGTGTTATGAACTCTTGGCTTAAAGAAAAAGTATCTCAAGATAATATTGTAGATAAAGTTATAGATAAAGTTAATAATTAAAAATGCTCTCAAAAAAATCCTTAGATCTTATTCTTGAATTTGAAGTTGGCGGTGGCGAAAACTATTATAATAAATTTTTAAAAAATCCAGCTTGGCCAGAAGGTCAAAGTGGAGTTACAATTGGTGTGGGTTATGATTTGGGCTATGTAAATAAAGCTGAATTTAGCGAAGACTGGAAAGATCTTCCTAAAGAAACTTTTGATAGATTATATAAAGTTGTTGGTATCAAAGGATACAATGCGAAAAATCTTATTAGAGGATTAAAAGATATAACTATTCCTTGGGATCTTGCGCTAAAAGTATTTAATAATAAAACAGTAACTAAATTCTATAATTTAACGCGCCAAACTTTCCCGAATTTTGATAATCTTCCAGAAGATGCAAAAGGTGGATTAGTTAGTCTTGTATTTAATAGAGGAAATGCATTAGAAGGTGATCGTCGTCGCGAAATGAAATTAATACGAGATGGTATGAAATTAGTAACTACTTTTGATCAAAAAGCATTAACTTTTATAGCTAATCAAATAAGAAATATGAAAAGAATATGGATTGGTGGAAGCATAGAAAAAGGAATGAGTCGCAGACGAGATGCAGAAGCTAAATTAATAGAACAATCTTTAAACGTGTAATATTTATTATGAAAAAACTAATATTAATATTGCCGTTGTTTTTATTAATATCTTGCTCTGAACCAAATTTAGATAGTAGAGAATTACCAACTAAATACCCAGAAACACCCACTATGGGATCAGCAGATGATATCAGTAAAGAGCTTTATAAAAAATAATTAAAATTAATTAAAAATATCTCTTCTGTACGTGTATATTATATATAAGATGAATTATAATTCTGAACAATATGGCTTTGAATTAAATGCCGAAAGAAAAGGACCAAAATCTGCAGCTCAAACTCCAGCAAAACCATCTGAAAGACGCAAAGGATCATCTCGCAATAAACCCGGCAGCGCAGGAACAAAAACTGATAAAGGCATTGAATATTCTAAGAAAGTAATCGAAGCTCTTAAAAATAAAGTTAAAGAACACAATAGTAAAAATAAAAAGAAAGTAACTTTAGGTCAATTAAAAAAAGTATATCGTCGTGGCGCAGGCGCATTTTCTTCTTCTCATAGACCGGGAATGACTCGGGGTGGCTGGGCTATGGCACGTGTAAATATGTTTTTAAAAATGGTGCGTGGTGGCAAAGTAAAAGATTCTTATAAAAAAGCTGATAGTGATATTACAAGAGCTTCAATTTCTGACTATGAAGTAGAAGTTAATTTTGAACCAGACGATGAAGATTTTGCTCAAGCAGAAGAAGATATTAAAAATTATAAATTAGAAGACTTTGATTTTTTATCTGCTGACGAATTATATCTAGATGATGAAGAAGATGGTGTAATATACGGTTTAGATAATATTTAAATTATGAAAAAACAAAAATATCAATTTGAATCAATTTTTGCAAATATTAAAATTCGCCCAGTAGTTAGTGAAGAAAAAGATAAATACTTATCAGTTGCTTCACTCGATAAATTAAGAAAATTTTTACCAGAGATTAATACAGAAGATAATATCGATCTTCTTCCTGTAGCTTTTGATGCCTGTGTTGTTAATAGAGTTAATAAAAATGGCGATGTTATTGATGGTGAAACTGCTGCTAAAATTGCTAAAAATTTCGTTAATAAGCCAATTAATATTGAGCATAACCGCAAACAAGTTATTGGTTGCATCTTATCTGCTAGTTTTAGTAAATTTGGAAGTAATGAAAGTCTAGAAGAAGCTGATGTTAAATCTATAAAAACCCCATTTAATATTACTCTTGGTGGAGTTATCTGGAAAGTAGTTGATAAAGATTTAGCAGATCAAATTGAAGAGTCTAATGATCCAACAAGTAATAATTATATGAGTATTTCAGCTAGTTGGGAACTTGGCTTTAATGATTATAATGTTGTGGTATTAGATAATGGCGAAAAGAATATTGAAAATGGCACGATCGTATCTGATGCTAACCAAATAGAAAAGATTAAAGATAACCTAAGAGGATTTGGTGGAAATGGTAAATTAGGTGATAAATCAGTATATAGACAAGTTTTCGGTAAAGTTGTTCCTCTAGGCGTTGGATTTACGTTAAATCCAGCTGCCGATGTTCAAGGTGTCGCAACACCTCCAGAAGAAGCTATTAAAATTGAATTAAAAACCAATAAAAGCTCTGAAGAAATTGAATTAAAAGAGGAGAAAAAAGTCGAAACTGTTGAAGAATCAGTTTCAGCTTCAGAAAATAATATTTCCCAAGAGGAAAGTTTAGATGTAAAAAAAGAGAGGATATATATGAAAATAACCAAAATTGAAGATATAACAGACAGTCTCCTTAAAGAAGTAACAGCCAGCTCTATTGTTGACTTTGTTGCTGAGGAGCTTAAAAAAGCTAATGAGAGTTTCTTGGCAGAAAAATCTGCTCAAGAAAATGAACTCAAAGCTGCTAACGAGAAAATTGCTACAGTAACTGCTGAACATGATGCAGTTAAAAAACAAGTTGAAGAACTTGGTCAAAAACTAGCAACTATCGAAGCCGAAAAAGAAGCAAAAGCAAAAGAAGAAGCATTTAATGTAAGAATGGCGTCTTTTGATGAAGAATTTGATCTCAGCGATGAAGATCGTAAAGTTCTTGCTTCTGACTTAAAAGATTTAACTGAAGAAACTTTCTCTGCTTATAAGAACAAAATGTCTGTTCTTATGAAAGAAAAGAATAAAGCCATGAAAAAAGAAAAAATGGATAAAAAGATGAAAGATCGTTCAGATGCACAAGAAGTTAAAGCTTCTGAAGAAGCCGCACAACAAGTTGCGCAAGAAATTTCTACAACCCAAGATGTTGTCGAACAAGCTGTTGATAATGGATCAAAAGCTTCAATTGAAATTCCAAATTCCGCCCCTGCCAGTCAGCCAAGCGTAAAAGAAAAGTACGCAGCAGCTTTCGGGTTAGATGGATTTGAATTAACTAAATAAACAAGGAGATAATCATATGGCACATATACTAAAACCATTCAGAGATTACAGCGAGCACGAAGTGCTTAACCTTTTTGCATTCAGCGGAACCGCTGAAAGCGCTGCCGTTATGGCAACAAGAGGAGCAGCTGTTAAAATATCTGCTGAAGGATTCACAACTGGACCATCAAATTCCAGTGCAAATCAACCAACCGACTTTTTAGGCGATGTTGGTGCTGCATTCCCACTATCTAATTCACAAAGATTCGGCGTAAGACCAAAAGTAACTCTAGCTACTTCTGGTGACGTTCTTGGGCTAACCCTCATGGATGTTCGCGAACTTGACGAAAATGGTGAGAAACTAATTTTTAACCCCCGTAAAGCTGCTGAAATGAACGTAGTTGTTTCTGGACAAGCCGTACCAGTTCTAACTCGTGGCGTAGTACTTTATAGTGGTTCTGCAATCACAAATGCAACAGCCGGTCAATTTGCAGTAGTCAGTGGAACAGCTGGTGATCTAGCTAACACATCTACTCTAAGAACTAACGAAGTTGCAGTTGGCAAATTCCTTGGTAACGCAGTATCTAATACCGCATTGCTAAAGATCATGCTCTAATTTAGTAAAGGAAAAAACTTAACATGAAATTAAAACTTAAAAACACAGCAGAGCAAATCGAACTTGTAAAAGCTATGGGTAGCCGCGATAACGCAGTTGCCGCAGAAGCCAACCAAGCTTTCGCAGCTTTTCTAGGACCAGTCGTAGCCAAGGTTCTAATGCAAGCCGCAACAGCATCTGCAATCTATACTGATCTTCCTTACGACGAAGATGATCGTCCTTCTATCCCACTCGACTTATGGTTTGATGGTGGAGAAGGTTATACAACCACATGGAGTCAAAACGTAGCTGGTGGTCTTCCAACCTCAACAGTTGAAGGATTCTCAGAAATGAAAGTTGCAACCTATCGTTTAGATAGCGCTGTTAGTTTCCTAAAACGTTATGCTCGTCGTGGTCGTCTTGATGTAGTAAGCAAAGCTGTAGAGCGTATGTCCAATGAAGTTCTCGTAAAACAAGAACGTAATGCTTGGGCAGTAGTTCTTAAAACACTTGCCGATAGTGCTAACGTACTAAATCCCGGTGCAGGCACCACATTTACATTAGACAATCTAAATCGTCTAATGACACAAGTTAAAAGAATCAATAGATCTTATGCTGGTGGCACAACCACTGATGCATACGGTCTAACAGATATTTTCGTTAGCCCCGAGGTTAAAGAAGATATCCGTGCTTTTGCTTATCAACCAGTTAGCGTCACAACTGGCGCTAACACATTGCCAACAGTACTAACGAATCTACCAGAAGGTGTTCGTGAAGACATTTATCGCAATGCTGGAACCCAAGAGATTTATGGAGTTTCTATCCATGATCTTATCGAATTAGGAGCAACTCAAAAATATAACTCACTCTTTAAAGAGTTTTATGCTGGTACCTTCACTTCTAGCTCAGACGAAATAATTGTAGGCTTGGATCTAACCAAGGATGCATTTGTTCGCCCAGTAGCTCGTCAAGCAGAATCCGGTGGTACATTCACCGCTCTTCCAGATGATCAATTCGCATCTAGATCAGAAAAAATCGGATTCTACGGATTCCTAGAAGAAGGACGCGCTTGCGTTGATGCTCGTGCAGTTCATGGTTTAGTACTTCGCTAATAGACGATAATACTATCTAATTAGAAAGCCCACGGATTAATAGTCCGTGGGTTTTCTTTTTTTTAGACATCTTTATAGTTTTATTATATAATCTATTAAATAGGAGAATAACATATTATGGCACGTAAAAAATCAGCATTAGATAATCTTAGCCAAACTCATGGTAAAGTAGAAAATCGTAAAGTTACATTGGATCAAATTTGGGGAGATGATGGTAAAAGAAAGTATGGAACTCTTGATCCGGTTGAATATGATTCTTATCTCAAAGGATTAATTAAGAGCGACCTTCAAGCTCATGCAATTAAAATTGGATTAATTCCAGTTGATGATCGTCAAACTCTTGTAAAAAGATTAAAGCAAGAATTTCTTAAATACTCTGCTCAGTATCAAGTTATACCAGACTCAAAGCGTAACAAGCCAGTATCAAAAACTGCGCAAGATATTCTTTCAGAAGGAAGATAAAATTTAAAAATTAATTCGCTATAAAAGTGTAGCCGTGTAATATTTTATATGGCTACATATTATAACATTAGTGGAATTCAAGGCGACTACATACAATTAACTCTTAATATTAAAAATGCTGCTGGTTCAGCAATTAATTTAAGTGGTTATGAAGTTCGCGGTCAAGTAAAAGCAAGTTATGGTTCTGATGTAATTATTTTAGATTTACAACCAGCTGTAACAAGTAATATTTCTGGCACAATAAATATCAATATTCCTTCAACAGGAAGTGCCGCTACTCCAGTTAATGAATATGTTTATGATATAGAAAGATATCCTTCGGGAAATATATCAGGAAACAGCATTAAGCTATTAATGGGAAAATTTTCAATCCTACCAGAAGTAACGAGATAATTCTATGGCAGACATAATCGTTGATGTAAGTTTGCCTAATCCAATTACTACAGATGTAGTATCTCCAACGCAAGATTTAAATGCTAATATTTATGTTCCCGGTCCTCAAGGACCAGCTGGGCCACAAGGTGTAATAGGCCCATCTGGAGCTAGAGGGGCACCAAATATAGTAAATTCACTTAGCGGAGAAAATATTACTATAACTGGCGCGGATGGTAATATAGTTTACACTACTGGACTTAATACAATTTTTATATCTGGTAATAGTGGATATTTTCAATCAGCAGTAAACTCATTAACAACTAATTTAAATTTAACTGGCGCTAATTTAAATACTTCAATACTTTCTTTAAGTGGATTATTTACTGGATATACTGGTAACTTAGATAATAATTACGCTACAGATGCTCAATTACAAAGCACAGGAAGTAATCTTTATACTTTATTAACTAATTTTAGTGGAGATTTAGATGCAACTTACGCAACAGATTTACAATTATTTAATACTGGTAATACATTAGATCAAAAAATAAATTCACTTAGCGGCTATTCAGCTTCTTATATAAATCTTGGTAGTACAGGTTCAACTTTAGATATCAAAATTAATAATTTAAGTGGTAACTTAACTGCTAATTATGCTACGATTATTAATTTAGCTTCGACTGGAAATACTTTAGATACCAAGATAAATTCTTTAAGTGGTTCGAGCGCATCTGCAATTAACCTAGCAAATACTGGATCAACTCTTGATAGTAAAATTAATTCACTAAGTGGTTCAAGCGCATCCATATCAAATCTTTTTACAACTGGTTCAACATTAGATTCTAAAATAAATGCTTTAAGCGGATATTCAGCATCCGCTGTTAATCTTGCAAGCACAGGTTCAAATCTATATACATTAATAACAAATTTCTCTGGAAATCTTGACACAGATTTTGCATCTCAAGCAGAACTTAATTCTTTAAGTGGTTACGTTAATTCACAAGACACATCAATTTCAAATAATTTAACTTCAACAGGTTCAACTCTTGATAGTAAAATAAATAGTCTTAGCGGTTATTCTGCTTCAGCAGTTAATTTAACTTCTACTGGAATTACATTAATTAATAATTTATTTAATACAGGTTCTAATTTAAATACAAAGATTGATAATTTGAGTGGTTATGTTAATACTCAAGATGCATCTATATCTAATAATTTAAATACTACAGGAAGTACATTAGATTTAAAAATCAATTCACTCAGTGGTTGGTCTGCATCAGCCGCTAATCTCGCTTCTACTGGATCTAATTTAACTAATAGTATTATTTCTTTAAGTGGTTTGTTCACAGGATTTACTGGAGCTTTAGATGCTATATTTGCAACTGATCTTCAATTATATAACACTGGTAGCACTTTAGATAACAAGATAAATTCACTTAGCGGCAGTTCAGTTTTACTTTATGGAGATCAAAGCATTGGTGGAGTTAAAACTTTTAGAGATAATGTTTATATTAATAATCTTTTTGTTACTGGAACAGAAACGATTGTTAGTACTAATAATTTTAATGTTCAGAGTCCTTATATTCTATTGAATCTTACTGGTGGAGCAGTTGATGGTGGAATTTTCTTTGTTACTGGAGCAGGATTAACTGGAATAAACAATAGTGGTCCAATTATTGGTTTTGATCATAGTAATAAATTTAAATTTGGAGTTAGTACCAGAAATAGTGACCTTTCAACTTTACCTGATATAGCATCAGTTCAAGATATTACTACTTATAGCGGTTTTGTTGATGGCACGTACTCAACCATAATAAATCTTGCTTCAACTGGAAGCACACTATCTACAAATCTAGCTAGTACAGGTTCAACTCTCCAAACAAATATAAATAACTTAAGTAATACCTATGCTACCATCACAAATCTCGCTTCTACTGGAAGCACGTTAGTTACTAATCTTGCAAGTACTGGATCTACTCTTGATACAAAAATAAATACCTTAAGTGGATATGTTACTGGAACGAACTCAACATTTACCACGAATCTAGCTTCTACTGGTTCTACTTTAAATACAAGAATCAACAATCTCAGTGGCTATATAAATTCTTCAGCGAGTAATATTGTTTTTACAACTGGCAATCAAACTATCTCTGGAGTCAAAAGTTTTGCTCAAGATACAGTATTTGGCGACTCGGCACAAGGCGACTTTTTAGTTATTTCTGGTAATCAATTTACAATTTATGGAAGCGGTAATTTTACTAGTGGGCTTTTTGTTAATGGAAGTCCAGTACTTACTGGATCTTCAACTTTGTATGCAACAACAGTTAACCTTGCAAGCACAGGTTCGACTCTTGATACAAAAATTAATAATTTAAGTGGAGTTTCAGTTTTAAGATTTGGTGATCAAACAATATCTGGAATTAAAACTTTCATAGGAAACCATAATATTAGTGGCAATTTAAATGTAACAGGAAATTCAAGTATAAGAGGCTCTCTTGATGTTACGGGGTTAGTTGTTTCTGGATTAGGCACGCCTTTTATTTTAAAGTCTCCTAATAATCAAAATTCAGTATTTTTTGAACCTACTCAAAATGGAAATGCTGGAGCTTTATTTTCTAATTATGTTTATTCTTCTAATATAGGTAGTCGAGGAGATGATAATTTTGATTTTTATTATGGTGGAGGAGGAACAAGAAGTGTTAGATTTATAGGTGGTGGAGCAACAAATAGAGTTTTATTAGATTCAAATGGCAACTTTGGTATTGGCAGTGGTATATCTTCTGTGCCGAGTAGATTTTATGTTAGTGGAGATAGCATATTACAAGGAAATTTAACAGTTAGCGGGAATGTTAATATTAGTGGTAATTATGATATTTACTCCCAAATAGAGAACTCAAAAAAATTAGCAATAGCATATGCTATAGCCCTATAATATAAAAGGTGTAATCTATTTAAATATATATGAAAAAACTAATACCATCAGGATATCAATTTTTAGCAAGTAGCAGAATCGTTAATTTTCCACCATCTCTTTATGGACCTCAAAATCCAGTAGCCCTTGAAAACCTATTATTGATTACCAATGTAAGCAAAGGACAAATAATATACAATTTTGCAGATTCAACAACTACTGGAGCAGTTAATTCAACTAGCGGATTTTTATTGGGTTTTAATACAACCTCAATGGCTAATACTGATAGGTTACAAATATTTTATGATGTGCCAAGTGAAGAGTATGATTTTGCTAGTGGATATTTGACTGGATATATAACTGGATCTGGAACTAGCACAGGATTATTTTCACCACCAGTTCCAGCTGAATTTTTAGGAGTTGGAGGACGAGCAGTTGATGTAGCTTCTGGATTTTTCCCTCAATATGGCAGAGGTGCAAATGCAATATTAAATATTGATTCTCAAGGTGGTGGAGCACTAACTCTTCAAGCAGATCTTGATAAAGATATTGATAGTGTCACAGCATTTCCTGCGGTTGGTGGTTACGCTAGTAATTATTCTATTCAAACTGGTGTTGGATCAATACTCAGCGGCAATAATAGTAGACTTGGTTGGGGTATTACTAATTATGGCACAGGAAATATTTATCTTAAATTTGGCGCAGGAGCAACAGTAACAACTGGCGTTAGTTTTGGGGTAACTGGTGCTATTATAACTGGCAGTAGTTTTAATTTAATATTAAAAGGTGGAAATACTGAATTTGATAATAATGGCGGAAGCTTTATTGATTTTACCCCAAAGTATAATGGCCCAGTTAGCGTTGCTCAATATCCTAATGTTAATATTAAATATATTTCTTGGGAACTAGTTTAATGTATAAAAGATACTATGATATTGATGTTGATGCAAAAGCTTACGCAAACAGAATCGTAAAAGCTGGCGGAAGAATTCCGCCTGATATAGGTAGTGTTAGTGATTTCATTAGAAAGTTAAAACAAAACAATTTGTGGAATTCCCTTTCTGAAGCTTGGTTTTTTAGAAGCGTTCATAATATTGGATCTGGAACTATTGTATATCCTTTAAAAGATATTAATAATATTGGTACAATAGTGAATGGTCCAACTTGGAGTCAAGCTGGAATAATATTTGACGGATTAGATGATTATATCATTTGCAATTCTAATCAAAATTGGAAAAAATTAGTTGCTCAAAAAAATATAAGTGTTTTTGCTATAGGGACTTGTCCAACTAGTGGAGGTCGTGGAAATTTTATTACAGCATCTATCGCTTCTCCATTATATAGATTTATTTGGTTAAATCCAAGAACAAGTTTTGGTGGGGAGTTTTGGTACGGATCTGGAACAGATGGATCTTATTCAATTGGCAGCGATAATACAAACACAGGTTTTAATATGTGGAATAGCACTGGTGGAGTAGGAAAAAGAACGATTGGCTATAGAAATGCTACGTCAATAGCTAGTAACGGAGCAGCATCAGCAGGAGATACAAGTCAAGGATACGAACAAATGCCTGATAATACTGTATCAAGTAATTTAACGTTTGGAAGAAGTGCGGGAGGCCTCCAAGGCACTTTTTCTCATTGTTTTATTTTTAATGATTATCTTTCAGCAACAGATGTAACCACAGTTTACAATATAGCTAAAAGCACAATATCAAGAGGTTTAAATTTACCATGAGATTTTACGATCTTGATATTGATGTTAAAAATTATGCAAAGCGCATAGTTGACGCTGGATATAAATGTCCAGCTGATATTAATAGTGTTGGTGATTTTGTAAAAGGATTAAAGATTTTAAATTTATGGGAAGAAATTATATTTTGGCCATTTAGATCATCTCAAAATGCTGGAAGTGGCACAAAGGCTTATAATTTAGGAACAATGGGAATATATGATGGCACTTTAACCAATGGTCCAATTTGGCAAGCAAATGGAATATTTTTAGCAGATGCTACAACTCAACATATTGCTACCAATTATATTCCAGCAATAAATGAAGATGCAAATATATTTTCTGTTGTAGAATGTAATGGTGGTGGCGCACAATTTAATGTTATCTGTTCAACAAGAAATGCAGGTCCGAATGGAGGTTTTACTTTTGCTCAAAGATGGAACTTAGGAGATAATTTTGTTGGTGTTTCATGGGTTTCAAGTGGAACATGGACAGAAAATACTCAAACAGGTTTTTCTAATGGGTCTTTTCATTCTGCAAATCTAAGATTGACTTACAATACATCACCAAAAACAAAATCAATTAGCGTCGATGGAAACTCTGAAGCTTCTCCAATAAGTGATTCTTCTTCAACTTCATTGATAGGTGCTCCATTGGTGATTGGAGGCGAAACAATATCTAGTTCAAGGGCTTTATCGGGACAAATTGCATTTTTAGCATACTTTAGAAGAAGGAACATTAATACAAATATTCTTCATAATCTCTATAAATCCACTCTTGGTAAAGGGCTTGGTTTACCATGAAATATTATAAACTAGACAGAGACACAAAAGCCTATCTTAAAAGAATGGCCGTTGATGGAATTAAAACTCCAGCTGATATTTATTCTGTTAATGATTTTATTGTTGGATTAAAGGATTTAAATTTACAAGACTTTACTGAAGCTTATTTTTACTCTAATTTACATAATGCTGGATCTGGAACAGTTTATAGTTTTAGAAATAATTTAAACAATGGAACTATTGCTGGCACTCACAACAGAAGAACAGACGGAATAGAACTAACCAATGGATCAAGTAGCGTTATAAACACAAACTTTTTAATGCCTTTTGCGCCATGTACTTTTATATGTATATTTAGATCTCCTGCGCAAGTTAATGTAATAGCTCCTACGGTTTTTTATACAGCAGGGGCTAGTACTAATGGAAATCAATTTGCTATATTGAGCACTAGTTTATCAGATAGTAGATTGAGTTATGTCGCCTACGGAAAAAATTGGACAGGTACTATTTCCGCTAATCAAACAGCAGCTAATGCTAAAAATTTAAGATTTAATTTTGCATCTTTTGTGATGCCAGATAAAAGAGGTCCGTTAAGATATGCTTTTAATAATGCTTTTCTTACAGGAAGTTCATATGCTACAGTAGATGATGGTTTTAATACAACTAGAGCGTTTTATAGAATAAAAGGTAATGAGTCGCCAAGTAGTCCAATTCTTCATTCTGCTCTTTTTTTTGATAGAAACCTTTCTGATGCAGAAGTTACAAGTATTTATAATTTAATTAAAGTTACTAGCGGAAAGATGTTAAACATACCATGAGATTTTATCAACTAGACAACGATACAAAAAAATACATAAAGCGCCTTAATTATAACGGCATTAAAACTCCAACTGATATAACTTCGGTAGATCAATTTATTAGAGGATTAAAAGATCTTGGAATATATGGCAATATGATAGAAGCTTGGTTTTTTAGAAAAAATCATAACGCAGGAAGTGGTAATATTGTTTATGCTTTTAGAGATAGTTTTAATAATGGTACAATCAATAATATTTCAACTGCAAGTTGGAATGACAGAGGATTAGTATGCACAGCAAACGCCACAACTTCTCTTTCTAATTATGTATCTTGTAATCTAAGATCCAATTTACTTGAAACATGTAGTCTATTTTCTATATTCATGAGCACTCCTGCTGGTATGGAAAATTTTACAAGTGGTTATCCTTATGTTAGTAGTCTAAGTGTTAATAGTTATCCTAATAATAGTATTTCAATTCTTGGAATAAGTAATAGTGGAACTAGTTGGGGTGTGGAATCAAAAAGCAGCTTCACAAGCAATATTTCAGGCAATACTCTTTTTAAAATAGTAAAAGGATCTTTTACCTCTTCTACAATATTAGCAGAAAGCAGAAATTCTTCTTCAACTCTTACGTCAGCTTCTACATCTAATACTAGCACTCCAAGAACAGTATCTTATGATCGTATTATATTTGGTGGTAGATGGAGTTCTGGATCTATTCAATCAAACAATGGATCTTTTGGAGTAAGTTTTCAAGGCACTCATATTTTTCATTGTTTTTTTAATATTAATGTTGATTTTACAAGTTTTGAAAGTTTATTTAAAAGTACAATTGGTAAAGGAATAGCTCTACCATGATAACTAATAGAACATATGGAATGGATGCTGATGTTATAACTTATAACGCAAGAATAGTAGCTGGCGGCAACCAAAGTCTAAGCATGCAAAGCTTAAGACAATTAAATCAATTTGTAATTTCAATTAAAAAAATGAAACTTTGGCATAATATGGTATGCTGGCCATTAAGAGCCAATCAAAACGCTGGAACTGGAACTACTGCGTACAGTTTGGGTGGGTTGGGGACTTACAATGGGACGCTAACAAATGGCCCAACTTGGGAGACCAATGGAGTTTTTTTTAATCGTCTAGCAGCTACACATATATCTGCAACTCGACCAATTGGGACTGCGGCATCCTCGGCTTACTCAATTTTTAGTGTTCACGTTAATTTTGTGGAAGATTCAGAATATCGAGCATTATGGATTGGCAGGGATGCAAGCAACGACAGAATGTTTTTTCGCACAATAGGTGACGCATTTTCGGCGAGTAACAACGGGCCGGCCGCACCTTCAGGTGTTGATGGTAATCATAGCACAGTTTTGGTGTCGGGAGCGGGCGATACACCAAAGAATATTTTAGCCTACAAGGACGGGGCTATTTCTGGAACTGTAAGCGGAAATGTAACTGGAACAAATACTATCTATCTTATTGGTGGAGACGGTACTCTTAGCACACGCTCTTTTGGTTTTCCAATCGCATTTAATGGTGCATTTAATCTTGCTCTTTCCGCGGTTGACGTTTTGCAAATTCACACCCTCTATAAAACTACCCTTGGCCAAGATTTAGGTTTACCATAATAAAAAAGTGTAATAAAAAATATATATGATATCAAACAATCCAGTCTCCACAGTTATCGCTAATACATTTGGTCTTCAAGGATCAACAGTAATATCTAGTAATTTTAGTGGACTTTCTCCTGCTACTCTTGTTTCAGGTCTATTAAATAGAGAAGTTTTAACAGTATTTAATGAAGGCGCTGGAAATTTGCATATTTCAGCTGGAGGAACATGTACCACAGGGATTTATCAAGTGCGCTTATCTGCAGGAGATTACTGGGAATGTCCAGAGAATCAAACTACTCTTATTCATACAGCCGTATTTGCAACAACTGGTACTGCTAGGGTAACTCAAGTCAACTAGGAGTAAATAATGCCTCTTACAAAAGCTACACTTTCAGTTCCTCCTCTTAATGCATCAACAACATTTAGAAGATTCGCTGCGGTTTCTGGAGTTACAACACAACTTATTTATTATTATACATTATTCGCGCCACCAGCTTCAAATTCTGGTTTAATTATGCCAAACTGGATAAGTACAGAAATCGGGGGAACTTGGACTGGTAATATTAGTATAGATGTGCTCATGACTGCTTCGGCTGGAGCTGGAGCTACAGTAAAAATGAGAGGCAACCAAGGGGTAACCACAACTGGCGGAGGAATTACCGCTAGTAATGGTCCTTATTTTATAGCTTGGTCTGGTGGAATAACGCTAGCCCAAGACGATGTAATTGTCGGCAATGTTACTGGGGCGAGTGGGAAAGTTTTCAAAAGTGGCGCTGGTCTTACTGATACTTGGCTATACGATTTATCTGGAAACTTATTCTCGACAGCAGATACTAATTTTACAGTAAATGGGGTTTCTTCTGGAGCAGCTATTACTAATACTGCCTTTGGCGCAAGTCCAGCGGTAGGAATTTATTTTACACCAGCTCCAGCTAATCTTGCTGACAAGAACGCTGGTTTTTATTCGCCATTTATTTTCAATAAAGGTAGAACAATGGACGCAACCTCAATTGTTCAATTCTCCTATTCTGGATTTGCAGTTTAATTGAGTTAATATTTTAATAATTATATATTTATTCTAACACAGTTACTCTTATTTTCTACTATTATTGGTTAATATATTTTTTAATTTAATATTTATATAGTGTAATATCTATTATATGACCAATAAAATTGTAGATATATCAGATGAAATTTATCGCGAATTAGGCGAGCCAAGTGATATTAGCATCCCTAGCATAGCTTTTTGGCTAAGAACGAATTTGGGCAAATTAAACATTTTAATTAATAAAAGATACACCATAAATACTCTAGACCTAGAAGTAGATGCTATCAGTCCAGAAACATTCACAATAATAGAAAAATCAATCCTTAAGAAAATGTATAATATACATTATTATGATAGACAGATTATTAAATTAATAGGAAAATCTAGTGCTTTAAATTTAATCAATCAAGATACTTCTTCTAGTGGAGAAAACGCTACAACTGGGTCAGCTAACTCTGATAGTCTAGAAATTTCAGAAAATGGATTCTCATATAAGAAAACTAATAGCGAAAGCACAAGTCAAATTTATAAAAGAGCAACAGATGCTATTAAAGCAAATACTCAATTTGTAAGGCAGTTAGGTTTAAATTTTGTTGAACTTAAAAAGCAAGAAGTTTCAGAATTAAAAATGTTAACTCAAAGTTATAATTTAAATGAAGTTAGTCCATTGCAAATTGCTGGAGACGATACTATTGTAGCTAATGATAGACCTTATACTTATAATTCATTTGTAAGAAATATAGAAAATTTATAAAACTATGGCATCTTTAATAAGTGCAGCAGAAATTAATAATTATCATAACGCCATAAATGATCATTTTGACACATTTAAAAGACAAATTACAGTTCATAAAGAACCCATAAAAAATATAACTCAAAAGACTACAAATCAATTGCTAGGTTATCAAGAAGATTCTAATATTGTAGATTATACATATATTCCTCGTAATGAATCTTTTGATGCCATTATAAGTTACGATGTTAAAGCAGAAAATTTACTGTTAGATAACGAATTGAAATTAAAATTTCCAAATCAATTAGTAGAAATAAAAGTTAAACAATTAGCAAGAGACTATATCAATAATGATGCAACAGAAAAAATAACATTTGATAATAAAAATTTTAATCTTGTAAGCTCAGATGTTATCAAAAATTATCAAGGACTTGTGTATTACGCATTTTATTTAAAGGAAACAAGATAATGGGCAAAGTAAATTTTAATGTTAAAAATGCCATAGAAGAAATTGAAGCATTTCAAGAAAAAGTAGAAGAAGTTGCCTATGAAAAATATCAAGATGGCAAAGAAAAGTTTTTAGATGATTTTGAAAATCATCCAGTCACTCAAGAAATAGAAGCTGGAGGAGGGGCATCAAATTCTTCAAATACTTTAAATGGAGTTGGCAATTTATTTAGTTATATTGGTTTTTATCAAAATCAAAATCCAATATCAGATCTTAAAAAAATATTAAATGAAAATTTTAGTTTCAAAAAAAAGGGTAAAAATGTATTTGTAATAAAATACCCAGATTTAGAAAAAATTAAATCTCAAACTCCTATGCCTTGGGAAGGCGGAAGAAGCTGGGTTATTGGAATAGAAAGAGGTATATCTGGTTTTGGATATTATTTGTATAAAAAATTCAACGAAGGCAGATCAAAAGAAGGTATTCAAACTCAAAATAAAGTTAGAAGCTCTTCTTTTAAAAAAGTAAGATATATGTCAGAAATTATAAACAATTTTGTAAAGAATATAAATAAATGAAAGCGCAATTAGATAATGTTTTAATGTCTAGTATGATAATGTGGATGGATAATACTATACTTAAAAGAGGCGAAGCTTTTCAAAATTACAATAGTCAATTTTATCCTATTACAAATATTTATAATGGATTTTATAGTTATGGATTACCATTTAAACAAGTAGTTAATGATAGCTCTATTAGTGGTGCTAATTTATTATCTGGAGTTTATGTTAATAATTCATTTATTACAATTGGCCAAAGTGGATTAACTGGGATTAGTCCTTATCAAGGTCAAGCATATTTTACTGAAAGTCAAGCTGGCAAAACAATTAGTGGTACTTATGCTGTAAAAGATTTTAATATATATTTAACAAATCAATCAGAAGAAGAACTATTATTTGAAACAGAATATAGGACTAAACCAAAAACTACTCAAAATCCAACAGGACTAGCTATTGAAGCTATAACTTATCCTTGCATATTCCTTAAAAATAACGGCGGTACTAATGAACCATTTGCCTTTGGAGGCCAAGATCAGACTATGATGGAAGTTAGGGCTGTAGTTTTAGCTGATAATATGTTTAATTTAGATGCTGTTTGTAGTCTGTTAAAAGATACAGCTAGAAAATATGTACCATTAATTAATAATAGCCCATTTAATACTTTTGGAGCATTAAATAGCGGATATTATAACTATAATAGTTTAACAGCAGGAATTGATGTATCTAATGACGCTTTTTATATCACAGAAGTTAATATTAGCAAAATATTTGCTAATTTAAATACAAAAAATACCCAAGTATTTCCAGCCTTTGTAGACTTTACTTTAAGTAATATACGCTATCCAAGGTGTTAAAAACAACTTCTCTTGATATGAGATTAACTGTAATAAAAGACAAGACTTCAAAGGAGAAATAAAAATATGCCAAGAAAAAGAGTAATTTATCAAAGTGAAGCGCTTTTCGTAGGAGCTACAGGAGCCGCAACACCAACACAACTTCACAGAGTTCAAAACGCAAATTATGGTTTCGATATCACAAGAACAGACGTTAATCAATACGGACAATTAGCCGCAATTGATCGCGTTATCGTTGAACAACCAACAGTAAGTTTAGATTTTAGTTATTATGCTAGTTCTGGTCAGAATGAACAAGCTTTGGGTTTCTTTTTAGGAACTACAAAAGGTGCTTTGGCTGATATCCTTTCTGGTGGAAGAGATATTAATAATTATTATATTTATGTTTCTCCAGAAGGCTCAGATGCAAATATTGATACAAGTGCAACAGGCTTAAATGGATCTCAAGGTCGAGTAATTGGTATTGGTAATGGTGGTTTAACATCTTATTCAATCGAAGCTGCAGTTGGAGGTTTCCCAACTGTATCAGTTGCCGCCGAAGGATTGAATATGAAATTCTATGGAGCAACAACAGGTTTTACACCTGATGTAAACCCTACTGATGGTTCTGCAAATAGCGCAAGCACATTCGCAATTCCATTGCCGAACACAGGAGTTGGATACACTGCACTTCGCCCCGGAGATATCTTGTTAAATATTTCTGGTCTTGGCGTAAATGCAAGTGATTTAAAAATTCAAAACTTCTCACTATCAACTGATATTGGTCGTGATTCAATTCAAAAATTGGGAAGCAAGTTTGCTTTCTCAAGAGAAATTACATTCCCAGTTGTAGTCTCAGCTAGTGTAGAAGCTATTATCGGTGATATCGGTGGAACTGATAATATTGGTAATGCTTTAACAGACCTTAGTTGTAACGACGGAAGTAGCTACAATCTAACATTTAACCTTGGTGCTCCAAGTAATAATTGTGATACTAGCTATACTCCATATGCATTACAATATACCTTAAAAGGTGCTAAATTAGATTCACAATCATTTAGCTCTGCAATCGGTGATAATAAATCCGTAACATTGGGTTTCAGTGCTCAAATCGGTGGACCTAGTGATCTAAATAAAGGATTATTTATTGCTAATAACTTGGCAAGTTAATATCTTAAAATAAAATTTAAATATTACTAAGACCCCGCGAAAGCGGGGTTTTTAGTGTAAAGATAGATAAGGCACAAGGAAAAGATTAAAGGCTTATGGAAACAGATCCTAAACTTAAGGAATTTCTATTATTTCAAGTACATAGAAATATTACCTCTCTTTATAAGAGATATCTTAATTTAATAGAAGATATCCAAGAAGAGCATATTAATATGCTTAATAAATTGAATAGTAAAATAGACCAAGAGACATTAAAAAATGTTGATTATTTTGATGATAATAAGTATAATTATTTAAGGAAAAAAATATTAGATTTAGGAAATGAAACATCAAGAGATATAATCAAAAATTTTGAACTTTTAAGTATAGAAATAAAAAAATGAAAACTAAATTAGTATTTAATTATCCTATTGAGGAAACTTTATCAGCCGTATTGTCTATGCAAACTATACAAAGGACTCTTGAGAAAGAGTTTAAGATTAAATATTTTAATTTTGAATCTTTTATCAAAAGCAAGTCGTTGCAATATATAAAGACTTGGGATTTAGAAAAGCAAAATAAATTTATTAGGACAATTGGTGGAGTTAAGAACTTTAATAAAACTAAAGACTTTTTGAAATCTAAGAGTTTGCTATAAGGAGAAAAAATGAAATGGCTACATGAATTTGCAGTAAATGACGAAAAAGAAGTCGAACAAATTGAAAGTTCAATTGACGTTCAAGGTAATGAAGTCAAGACCACCAAAAAAGTTAAAAAAATTGTTCAACTTAAATTTAAGATACGAAAACCAACAAGAAAATTATTCGATGAAGCAGAGTTATTTTATGGTATCAAATTATCAGAAGGAATTAAAGCTGGTCTATTGACAAAAGCTCTTCTTGCTAAAAGATATCAAAATGATGGTGGAGCTATGAGTGAACCAGAAAAAGACAAGTATACTCAACTTTATGTTGACCTTTATTCTAAAGAAGCAGAGTTCCAAAAAGTATCACTTAATTTAGAGAATGTTTCCCCAGAAGATAAAGCCTCAAAGGTCGCTAGTTTATTGGGTGAACTTATTGAAATCCGTAATCAACTACAAACTTTAGAATTCTCTCAAATAGCATTATTTGATCAAACCGCAGAGAATAGAGCAAGAAATCAATGCATTATGTGGTGGGTTTTGAATCTTGGTTACATTGAAGATCAAGAAATAAATGATTTTTCTCCAGTGTTTAAGGGCAAAACATTTGAAGAAAAACTTGATCATTATGATTCTTTAGAAGAGTCTGGTGGTTTATTTTGGAATGAAGTATTTAAAAAATTAGCTTATTTTATAAGTTTCTGGTATATGGGTAAAATATCTTCTCAAGAAGACTTTCTTAAAGCAGAGCAATTTTATATACCAACTCAAAAAGAACTAGAAGAAGACGCAAAAGTAAGTGACGCTAAATAATGAATATAGATTTTTAAGAAAATTATATAAAGATATTCTTTTAGGATATTCTTATGTAGCTTCTGAAAAAATTTATATCAAACATCCATATGAAGTGGATCTTGGATCAATAGAAGATCTTTACATTCAACATTTTAATGAAGCTAAAATTCGTGGGCTTGCAGACGAAAAAGATAAAATAAAAGAATTATGCGAAGCTGAATTGTGGACTGAAGAAAAAGAAAAAAAGATAGTTTCGAATAAAAAAGAAATTTCCAACTTAAGAGATACAATTAGAAAACTTTTCATTAAAAGTCAAGTTAATTCAGTAAATAATAAAATTAAAAGCATAGAACAAGAATGCCAAACTATAGAAAAAGAAAGAGAAGAACTTATTGGTATAACAGCTGAAAAATACGCTAATAAAAGATCAAATGAAATGATTATCTATAGATCAATATTTAAAGATGAAAATTTAAAAGAAAATCTATTCACAGAAGAAACTTTTGATGAGCTTGATAGTAATGAACTTAAAAAATATATCATGATATATAACACAATCACAGAATACTTTAACCAAAAGAACATTAAGAAAATAGCTGCATTACCATTCTTTTTAAATACAATATTCTTAACAGAAGATAATATATATACGTTCTATGGTAAACCTATAGTAAGTTTGTCTACATTTCAATTAGATTTATTTTCTAATGCTAGAATTTATAAAAATATATTATCAAAAGGTGTTGCTCCGCTTGAAGAATACTATCAGAATCTTGATGATCTTATTAATTGGTATGAACTTAATAAGAACATAGGTAGTGCTTCAGAAGTTAAGCATAGAACTAAAAATACAGATGGCGCAACCTACATTGGCGCTTCTAGAGACGAAATTAAGACAATTAATCAATTTGATAGTAAAGATGAAATAGTAGATATATCAAAAGAAGCAGAAAAACAAGGTGGTGAACTTAGCATGCAAGATATAATAAAATTACATGGATTATAACTATAATAACTATAATAATTAAAAATATCGTGTAATATTATTATAGTATGGCACAAGGGAATAATCAATTACAGGTTAATGTAGTAGCTAATGTAAGGGCCGCTCAAGCTGCCATTAATAAATTAGCGGCTAAACCAGTTAATTTGACCATTAATCCTAAAGGATTTAGTCAGCCTTTAGGAAAAATACAAGGGCAATTAGGTGAATTTGAAAAATCGTTAGAAGCGTCTAACGCTCGTGTTATTGCGTTCGGAGCCTCTGCTAGCGCCATTTACGCTGTTCAAAAAGCCTTTTCAGAGAGCGTTAAGTCTGCTATTGAAGTAGAAAAAGCTCTGAAAGATATTAACGTTATATTAAATTTAACAGATCAAAGCTTGGGTCAGTTTGGAACAAGTCTTTTTGATATTGCTAAAAATACAGGTAATACATTTTCAGCAGTTGCCATAGCCGCTACAGAATTATCTCGTCAAGGTTTAGGAGTTAATGAAACTTTAAAAAGAACTCAAGATGCTCTTATATTAACTCGTCTTTCTGGATTAGGTGCGGCTGAATCTGTAGAAGCAATTACAGCTACTCTTAATGGTTTCCAAAAAGCAGCTTTATCATCTACAGATGTTATCAATAAATTAGCCGCAGTTGATGCCAATTTTGCTGTTAGCTCTGGTGATTTAGCTGAAGCTATTAAAAGAGTTGGTAGTAGCGCAGAAGATGCAGGAGTTAGCTTTGATGAACTTCTTGCTATTGTAACTTCTGCTCAACAAATTACTGCGCGAGGTGGTTCAGTTATTGGTAATAGCTTTAAAACAATTTTTACAAGACTACAAAGACCAAAAGTTTTAGAAGATTTACAACAATTAGGAATTGAAACTCAAACTGCAGAAGGCAACACAAAGCCTTTAATCCAAATTTTAAGTGATCTCGCAAAAACATTTGATGTTTTGAACGATAGTCAAAGAGCAGCTATTGCAGAACAAGTCGGTGGTGTTTTCCAAATTAATATTTTAAAAGCTGCGTTAGGAGATTTAAACAAAGAATATTCGGTTTTTTCTAATGCTTTGAAAACTTCTACTGGTGCAACTGACGAAGCTATAAGAAGAAATGAAGCTTTAAATACAACTCTTGCATCATTAATAAATAAAACTCTAGCTAATTTAACTGCAGCTGGGGCAAAAATTGGTGAATTAAGTCTTGCTCCAGCCTTAAAAAAAGTTTTTGGTGGATTGAATACTGTATTAGAAAGTTTTGGAAGTGGCGATAGTGAAGATTTTGGTTCTAAAATTGGAGAAGGTTTACTTAAAGGCATAGGAAACTTTTTAAGTGGTCCGGGTATTATTATTGCAACAAAAGCTTTATTTAGTATTTTTGAAAGATTAACTGTATTCTCAGCAGATGCAGTTAAAACTCTTTTAGGGTTAAATGTGCAAGCAACTCAGCAAGCTCAAATTCAACAACAAATAAATACTTTATTAAGTCAAAATCCATCAATTATAGCTCAAATTGTCAGTGGACAAACTACCTTACAAGATATACAAGATAATATTTTGAATACAATTAAAGCTCAAACTCTTGCGATGGAACAACAAGTAACCTTATCAAAAGCTTTAGCTACATCATTAAGTGCAGCTGGAGTTTCTATTGGTGCTTCTGGAGCAACTAAAGGGAGATTGCAAGCTAAAGCTGGTGGATACATGCCAAATGCATTCAAGCAAGAAGAAGCTAGTGCCATGAATTTGGGCGCAGTAAACCCAAAAGCTCAATTTTCAAAAGGTACAATTGGTGGCAAAAAATTTATTAAAAATAATAAAGAAATTGAAATTCCTAATTTTGGTAAAAATGGAGATTCAGCAGTTATTCCAATGTATGGATCAGTTGGTGATAAAAGACAAAAAGAACTTTATGATAAATTAAAGTTTTTGGGATTTGTGCCAAATTTTGCGCAATTAGAAGATATTGAATTAAAAGGATATCAAAAGAAGGTTGGTGTTTTATTAGGAACTGGCGGATCTGGTCTTGTAGATTATACAGAACCTGCTTCACAAATTCCTGCACTTAAAGGACAACCTGAATTCAAAGGTAAAAGAATTGTACTTAAAGGTATTCCTACAAAAGGAGCTTTTCCATTACCAGAAGAAGGAATACAAGGAGCAGAAAAACAATTTGATTCAGTTTTATCCCCATTACTTCGTGATGGTTTGCAAAGTTTTTCTGAAGCAGTTGGTAAAACAATTCTTGGCAGAAATCCGCAACAAAAACCTAAAGGTGGAGATGTTTATTCTGCATTACAACAAGGAACAAAAGGTGATATATTTGAATCTGCTGTTCGAGGCGCATTAACAGAAGGGAATTTAGCTGGAGGAGCTGGTCAAGGAGCATTTGACTTTAATCCAAAATCTCCCGCTCAAAAAGCATTAGTAGATTTTTTTGGTATGGGATTAGGGCCAGATGCTAGAATTGAAAGTAAAATTGGCGCGCAAGCAGCAGAAAATATTCCATCTAAAGTTATTAGAACATTTACAAACGCATACGCAAATTTAGGAATTACAAAAGAAACAGGAAAAAGAAGTAGCAAAAAACCCGGATTTGGAGCAAAACCTGCCAGATTTCAAAATGTATCTGATGGTTTTATTCCTAATTTTTCTAGTGTCAAAGATGCAATGGAAACGGAAAAAAAGATGGGTGGAAGTCCTGCGCTTGATTTCCAAGAAGGAGTTGGATTATACGTTAGAGATAGAAACACTCAATCTAATTTCTCTGCAGTTAAAAGAGATCATCCAGAAGGTATTAATCAAGCAATAGAAAATTCTAGAAAAGCACAAGAAAATCTTGCTAGAGGATTTATCCCTAATTTTGCTTCAACTGCAAGTAGCAATATTGCGAGTAATTCTTCAAATGCTGGAATGGACGTTCTAAAAAAAGTTTTTTCTGATAAAGAATTACCAAAAGGAATACAAAAATTTAAACAAAATATATTTTTAACTTCATTTGCTTTTTCAACTTTGCAAGGGTTAGTAGAATCTTTTAATAAAGATGGAAAAAGTGCATTTGGAAATATTCTTTCTGGCGTATCGCAAGGAGCGTCAACATTTACTTCTCTTGCTGGAGTTATCCCCGGCCAAGTAGGTTTAATTGTTGGAGCAGTAGCTGGCTTAACTCAAGCTATAGATTCTGTAGCTACAAGCTTTTTAAATGCAGATATTGAAGAAATAATAAAACAAAGCGCGCAAACTAGTGAAGATTTCAGTAAATTAAGTGATGCAAGTCAAAAATATGCCGTAGCTTTTCAAAAATTACAAGAGATATATAAAAGTAATTCTTCTTATAAAGAAGTTGATAAAGCTGAAAGAGACTTATACGAATCTTTACAAAATATTCCACAAGAATTTAGAAACTTATTTGCTTCGGCAAGAACTTTAACAGAAGTCCAAGATTTAATATCAAAATCACTTTCAGAAAAAGGAAAAGAAAAAGAAGGCGGAGAATTGGCAAAATTTTTAGGACAATCAGTTATTCAAAATAGAGGATCTCCAGTTGGAAGACTTTTAAATTTCGGATCAGCTGGTGGGGCTGAAAAAAATGCAATTTATAGTGGTAAAAAAGGAATGAGTTTAGCTACGGAAACCGCGGGACAAATTACGAATAAATTAAGTAGTAAATTTTTAGATGATTTTGAAAATGGATTAATAGATACAACTCAAAGTGGTTATAATTTTATTAAAATGTTAAAACAATATGGAATTGACGCTCAATCAGCTAGTATATTAACAGGTATATTAGACGACAGTTTACAGGATGGCGAAGGAACTACAAAATTATTAGCAAATGCATTATATGAAGAATCTGCAGCGAGAGTACAAGCTATAAAAAAATATAAACAAGGACAAAAAACTAGAGAAGAAGCTCAGGCAATTGAAGCAGAAGAAGTGAAAATAAAAAGACGTTTAACTGCAGAAACAGAAAATGCTGCGGCTATTTCAGAAATGTATTCAAATGCTCTTCATAGAACAGCATTACAAGAAAAGAAATTAATTGATATTAGAAGATCGTCTCAATCAGAAATTATTGCTGAAGCTTCTAGATCCAGATTACAAACTGCACAACCGTTCCTTAGTGAAACAAGTATGGCAAGAGGTCAATATCAAAACGAAGCATTCCAAAGAAAATCTAATTTTCAAACAAAGCAATCGGATATTATGTCTTCTGCTATTGAACAAATTAGTACTAATTTATCTGAATCTATACAAGGAGAAATAAATAAATTAAGAAGTGAAAATGCACCAAATTCTAAAATTCAAAAATTACAAAAAAGAAAAGGCGAAATAGCCAATATAGTTCGTCAAGGAGAAAGTCCAGCGCAGATAAGCCAAGCTTTAGAACAATTAGGTCAAGAATTAGCTTTAGATGATCAAGCTATTTTAGCTCAAAAAGCAAATGAAATCCTAGCGAACATACAAAATGATCAGCAAAATGCTTTAGTTGAATATCAAAAAGGAAATAATATAGCACAAGAACAGTTAAGAAATCAATTAATACAAATTCAAGATCAACAAAGATTAAAAGTTGCAGGTGGCGTACAAGGATTTTTAGATCCAAATTCATTCCAAACTACTTTTGATAATTTTACAAAAAATTTAAATCTATATCGCGAAGAAGGATCAAGATCAGTAATTGCAAGAGGAAGAGGAGCCGCTGGATTACTTTCAAATACTTTAGATTTTGCAGGAGGAGGATTGCCAATAGGAACTGGTGGAGAATTAGAAGCTTTAAGATCAGAAGCTATTCTTGGAAGAACAGTAGACATAAGAAATCAATCAAGAGCACTTGGCGCAGATGCTCCGATAGGATTAAGACCAGTATTTAGAGATATCTCTGCAAATGCTAGCGAAATTGCAGCTAAACAAATCGACAATTTAATTAAAGATCAAAACATTGGAGATAACGTAGATAAAATAGCCACAACATTACAACAAATTCAAACATCATTAACTCCAAATCTTGGTCCGACTAATAATGCAACTCAAAGCTTTGTAAATCAAAGAAATTCAGCTGCAACTAATGTAGCCTCTGCACTACAACCTCTAAAAGGTTCTGTAGATTTAAATATACCAAATAATCTTTTAGCTTTGAACGTAAATGGTAAAATATCAGTAGAAGGAGGAAACGTAGAAGTAACATTATCTCCAGATTCTGATCTTACAGCATTAGTTACTCCAATTATTAATAATTTCATGAATACAGCTAAACAAGATATTAAAAATGAATTTAATAATAGAATATTAAAACTCAGAGAAGAGGCAGGACTAAGGAGGGAAGCAACAGCAGTATAAAATAAACAAGGGATAAGGAATATAAAGGAATATGGCATATAATTTTACAGACGCAACACTTCTTGGTTACCAAGTAAATAAAAATTACTTGGGCGAAGGCGTTTTTGCGCTTAGTACAATAAAAAACATTTCTATAGAGGGCATTCTTGATAATAGATTAACCAATTCAGATTCAGAAGGTGTTAAAGAAAATTTTCAAAAGATATCAGGATTTTTAACTGGTATTGTAAATGCGTATGATGCAGTTATCGTAAATGGTTATAATTTAGGAACAGGCAAAGTTAACAACTTATCTTTTCCAGACCAAAACCCAATAAGGCTTGGATCATATAAATATGATATAGAAATTGTTGAAAATTCAGACTTTTCTAATATACAAACTGGAGATATTTATGGAACTTTTCTTTCTGGAGTAAATGATAAAATTTTAGCATTAGATGAAACTTTAAATTTTGATAATACCGCAAATGGAGACTATTCATATAACCACGATCTTAATATTCAATACTATGATACTGGATCTGATTTATTTACTAAATCTAAAAATTTCGCTAATTCTGTTTATAATGATTCTTTGAAGTTAGGTTTGATTGGTCCATTTTCTGGATTTTATGATGTATTAAAAACAAAGAAAAACTATTTTTCTGAAACGTACGATTTAATAAGTAAACGATGTGGATTCTCCAAGAAAATTTTAATTAATAAAAATTACAATAATAACTATACAACCACTTTAAATCATACTATTACTTTGGACGCTAATGGAAAAATTTCAGTAACAGAACAAGGAGTAATTAAAGGTTTAGACAATACCTTAAACTATACAGCAGATAATTATTTTAATACAGAACTAGCAAATTCATATAATAGATGCCAAGACGTATTTAATGTTTATGTTGAAAAATATGGATTAGGAGCAAAAGATTCATTATTTAATCAACCATTTAATCTTGGAAAAACTTCTGATTGGTTTAATAATTCTTTAGAATATAGCGTTAGTTATGTTAATGATCCAGCTTTTGAAGGAAACGTAATCAATACTTACAATATAACAATAAACAAAGACGTACAAGAGATTGGAGTTTATACTGAACAAGGCGAAATAATTCAAGTTGGACAAGTCGGAGATATTACAGGACTTAATTTAATTAAAACAAAATATCAAGCCGCAAAAACTAGAGCATCTACAAATTATCCAACTTATAAATTAAGAAATAGTTCATTTAGCGCCGGTACCTTAAATTCAAATTCTACTTCAACCTATAACAATAATTTCTCTTATTCAATAGAAAAAACAAATGATAATTCTATCTTAGAAGGTGATCCTTATTATAAAAGTTTATCTATGAAAATAGATGATCAAAACCCAACTAATATGTATAAAGAATATATCATTGCAAATAAAAATCCAAAAAATGTATTATTCTTATTTGGCAATCAAGTAGAAATTGGCAATAGATCCGTTAATATAAATGGCACTCTTGTAAGATCAACTAATAACTCTTGGAGTACGCCAATAACTTTTCCATTAGCTGATCTTAAAAGCAAAAGTATATCTGGCGCATTAAATCTTATATCAAATGATGCTTATATTGATAATATAAACTATAGTTATGATTCAGATAATAATTTTTCATTTAATCTATCAATCAAATATTTAGATAAGGTGGTATAAAATGGCTGATACAATTATAAAATATAATAATAAAACAATACCATTTCCAACGCCACTAGTTACGTTAGAAAGAGAAAATCTTTACTATAATCAATACTGGGGAAATTCTGATAAAATTGTTTTAAATGGACAAATTAGTGGCACAAAAAATTGTTCTCCATTTGCTTCAATAACGAGTGGTCAAACTGGACTGTTAGGCATATTTAATCAAAATTTTGGAACTTTTGAAATATATGAAGATGCACAAAAAATTTATGAAAATAGTGGCATCATAGTAAGATCTATAAATTTTAATGAATCTACTTATGCAGGATTAATAGATTATACAATAGAATTAAATTCAACTAGACCTAGTGGCGATATTATTGATCCAAGTAATGAATATAGTTTTACTGAAAATGAAAATAAAACAGTATCTTTATCTCATAATGTTTCCGCTAAAGGAATCAACACAAATTTAAATCCAAGCAAATCTAATGCAATAAATAATGCTATATCTTTTGTTAGATCTAATACTGGGCTAGCAAATGTTCCAACTACTAAATTTATATCTGGAGCAAGCAATAAATTTTATTTACAGAATTTTTCTGAATCAATAGATAGATTGAATAATGTCTATTCTGTTCAAGAAACCTATCTTAGCAATCTTTTAAATACAGGATCATCTGGTAGTTTAACTTATACTTCCGATATAACATCTGGCGCAGATTCTAATATAGTTCAAATCAATTTACGTGGACAATATAAAGGCCAAAAGAACGGTAATATAAATGATTTAAGAAATAGTTTAAATGTAACTGGACTATTATCTGGAATCTATTCTGGTTATTATAATCCAACCCCAATTCAGTATAATGTAACAGAAAATACTGGCGAAAATTTAATTAATTTTGATTATTCTTTTGATAATTTAAACCTTCCTAATCCATACTTTAAATATGATGCAAATATATCTAGAGATGAAATTCAACAACTTTACAATATTCAAGTAAGAGGAGATATTATAGCAAGAGGCAATAGGGCTTATAGATATTTCTTATCAACGGGAAATTTAATCAATTTAACTGGTCAATTATTAAGTGTCGCTAGTGGTATTTTAACTGGATTTAAAGACTTTAATAGTGATGCAGTGCCTTCTAATTTGAGATTATTAAATGTAAGTATTGATCAAAATCCTAATAACGGCACAGTTTCAGCAAATGCATCGTATGATGATAGATTTATGCCTACTGGTAATTTTGTTGATGCTACTTATAATGTGTCAGTAGAAGCGCCTCATTGGTATATGAATAATCAACCAACTTGCAATATTAAGGGTTATCACATAATAAATGATTTTGATATTACGACTTTACCTAAATTAAATATTAATACTACATTTAAAGCTAAAGATATCAAAGGAACAAGCACTGAATCTGGTTTAAAGCAGTTAGCCTCAACTCTTACAAATAATCTTGTTCCAACTAATTATAATTATAATACTCAATTAAAAGCTACTGAATCGTATAATAAAAAATATAATAATATGACCTCATTAAGCGAAATATCTTATAAATTAGACAAAATAGATATTTCTAATGAAAATTCTTTACTACCAAAATTCAATACTATAACTTAATATGAAATTAGAATTTATAACAGGATATTTAAGCGATAACCAAAGAAATACAGGTTCATTAGAAATTTATTATGATTTTAGTGGAATATCTGGTTTTTTCGTTCCTAATAGGTTATATGGAAATCAAACTCAATTTAATAAAATAGGGGGTGGATTTACTGCCAATAGTGAGTATCATCCCGGAATTTTCGTATCATGTTACCAACAAAGTGGGTTTACTGGCTCTGGAATTTTCGAAGGAACAAATAACCTCAAAGTACTAAATCAACTGAGTGGAAATAATTTGAGTTTGTTTTATAATTTTGGTGCATTAAATTGTAATAAAAATTTTTCAATAGGACCAAAACAAATAAATATACCAACTGGTCAAATTCAAGTTTTAAGTTATATTGAATCTGCTAGTTCGAACAATAATCCTTTTGAAATGATCTTGGGTTTAAATGACGCTTATAAATTAACATTAGAATTTTCTGGCAAAATTAATAATAGTTCTGTTGAAAATTATAAGTTAACAAACGTCAGCGAATTATCTTTTCAAAATGTTGGAACCCTAAGATTAAATGATAAAAATGTAGAGTTCACATATTTTGATATAATTGAAGATGAGATTTATAATAAAATTTTAAATTTAACTGGATCATATTTTAATCAAGATAAAAATATTTATATAGGGAATATACCTACTGGAAAATATAGAAATGGATATACTGGATTTATTGGAATTGTAGATGATTTTGTTGCATTTGATGAATATTTTGATGCTAATTTTTGCGCAGGGCTTTCAAGACTCTTTGTGAAAACTGGAAATAGAGTTGAAACATTAAATTTAACTGGAGTTAAATATAATATAATACAAAGTGGTTTTTTAAATCCAACTGGCATCTTAGGAACAGGAATTACTGGATATCAAATTGTAGCTTCTAATGAAATTATAAATTCTAGTTGTGGAGATAATTGCATTGTTTATGTTAAATCTGGAATAACAGGATTAATTACTGGAGAAAAAATAGAATATCGTGTTGTTGGACAAGAAGAATATACAACAATACAAAAACAAATAAAATACAATTTATATGATCAAGATTATGCTGCAAGATTTACAAAAGATTATATAGTATTCACGCCTCAATTAGATAGTAAAGATGTATTTAATATTCAATTATATAAAGATGTTGATACTAAAGTAGAAGTACCAGATTACGCTATTTTAAGTAAAAATTATTTAACACAAGATACTTTGACGGATAGAAATCTATTAATATTTTTCAATGGAGTAAATATTTCTTCTGGTAGTTATCAAATAATTGGAAGTGATACAAGATTTATTATAAATAATTATGATAAAGACTCTAAAGATTTTGTATCTTATAGTTTATCTAGTTTTTCAGATATAGAAAATTATCTTTTTAATTTTGATGATAATGATCCTGCGGTTGGAAATTACATTCTTATAACTAATCTAAATAATAAAAAATATGATGTATTCTTAAATGGTCAAAAATTAGTATCTGGACTTAATTATATAAATTCTGGAATAAATAATTCTTTATATTTGAATAAAAATTTACCAGATGGGACATTATATATTACTCAAGACAATTTTGATTATGAAGTAACTGGTTCAAATTTAAAATTATATCATTCTACCGAAAATTATAATAATGAAAGAATTTGGCTAAATGGCATTTTCCAAAACAAAAATGAAAATTACTTATTAACTTCTTGTATTAATGCTATGCTTCAAGCCACTGGTGATATTGAAGCTAAAGATGAAAGTATATTCAATAATGAATACTATAGATTTATTTAATAGTGTAAATATAGATAGGTATAAGGAGCAAGGTTCATGCCAATAAGATCTATTGAAAAGATTAAGATAGGTAATTACCCAGATGGTAAGTTCGCAAATGGATATATATACTCTGCTCAAATTAGTCAAGGATATAGCGAAAACTCTAATAAATTAACAATTGATATCGTTTATGAACAAAATGCAAATATCGTATTACCTGATAAAAATTTAACTACTTCTTATAGAGTCCAATTTGGAGATATTGTTTTTCCTCAAATGTATTTTATTGCTCATTCTAAAAGCGTAGGGGTAAATGAAGAAACAATTACTTGTACTTTTTCGGATAATTCAGTTTTACTTGATAGATATTTTGTTGGACTTACAAATAGACATTATAGAATTGGAGAAAATAATGGGGCATTTAATGTAAGTGTAATTTGTGCTAATTGTGATAATACAATAGGAATAAGAAATGGAAATGTTTTTAGAGCCGTAGCAAGTTCTCCTAATCTTTTAGTAAATAATCTTTTAGTTGTTGGCGATGAAGAGTTTGTTGATCAAGCTTGTGATGTGCCAGATGTTAAATATAACTTTACAAGCCTTCTTGCTACGATGGCAAAAATACCTAATTTTTCTTTTAAAAATTTTACGGATATAAATCCAAATTATAGAACTTCTTATACAGGAACTCTCAGGGAAGTTTTATCTAATTGGTGCTCTGATTTTGGTTTTAGTTTTTATTGGGATTTTATAAGTAATAGTTTAATTTGTATCGATCTTAGAGATCCAATAGATTTAACTCCTGTTTCAAATTTTATAACAGAAAATTTTAATCAAGCAAATTCAATCTCAAATTTACCTGTATCAAATTATTCTGAGCAAGAAAGTTTAGAGGGTACATACCAACAAGATAATATTGATTTTGTTTTAAAACCTTCTAGGACGAAAGAAAGACAATTTGTAGATTTTTTTCCAATAACATACAATTGTTTAACTGTAGAAAATGCCTTTTCAAATGATTATTTTAATTATGGAAGTGCTTTTAGAATTGGTTGTGTTTTAGCAAAATATAATCAACAAGCAAGAACCTTGTATCATTTACAAGGTAATAGATATGGGCTTGTTGGTTTTAATTTAGTATACAATGGTATAGAAACTTATGTTTTGCAAAATGTTTTAAAAAACATAAATGAATTTTATTATTCTGGTGGTCCAACGAGAATAATATTAGGAATTTATAATCAAAGTGTCGATCTAGCAAATGGAGATCGAGAGGCTGCGATTGCTAGTAATTTTATAGGAAAATATTATTATAATGCAAACTATGTAAAATGGAAAGACTTATATTGCGATAATAATGCTAGACTAACCTTATCAACAACAGTTGTGCCAGATCCAGACTGTACTAGTCCTCTTCCTTGGAAAGAATATGGCGGAACATATGTTCCTCCCGGAGTAGGAGTTAATTGTTTACACACTAGAGGAGGGGCTGCTTACTCAGAAAGTAATGTTGAGGGTTTTAATATGGATAATATAGGACCAATATTTACTAATATTGAAGGAGAATTGGCTGACCAAGTATACAATGCTCTTTTAACTATAAATCGATTTGACCCAAAACCAGATAGATATAGAGGTTTAACAATTATTGCTTATAAACCTTTATTATCAGTAAGTTCTACTAATAATAATTATAATTCTGCAGAAGAAGGTTTTATACCAGCTCAATATGAATCTAATCAGATTTTTGGATGTTCAACTGTTTGCGAAAAAGATGCTGGATCTGAAATTTGCAGTAGAGTTTGCACAAGACTATCTACTCCAAATTATGGTTTAGTTAGTAAACTATCTGGTGGAATATTCGTAACGAATTTATTTAATAATTCAAATATGAGTATAGTTTTTCCATCTGAACAAAGTTATTTAGGTTATATAAAAGCCGAAGGAACTCTATATTATACAGAAAAGGGAATTAAGGCGATGAATCTTACTAGTAATACTAATTTTAAAGTAGATCCAAATGCGATGGCTTATTCAATTAATCTAAATGATATAACCACAGAAGAACCATCTGTAGGAACTTTAAATATTAAAACAATTGATCAAAATAGTAATGAACTAAGTATTGTGCAGAAAAATTCTAGAAAGAATATTTCTTTAAAAATAATTGGAATGAATTATGGTAATCTCAATAGTTATCTTAATCCTCAATCTGGTTTGACTAGTTTGAATGTTTATTTAAATGATAATGGCGTATTTACAGATTTAAATTTTGAAAATAGACCTGCTCAAAAATCAAAAGCTGAAGTAGTTATGCAAAAGATTGGGCCACAAAAAATAAGGGTTATAAAATAATATGATTTTTAGTGGAAATAATTATTTATCATTAAGTTACCAAACTGGTTTATCTTTTAATGTAGATGTAGCAGTAGATAATTTAAATGGTAATTGTAACTTAGGTTTTAGTGGACAAAATAAAAATTTAAATTTTAAATTTGATCAGGGCAAAATTTTTGATCCAGAAAATAGACTAGTTTATTTTTACGAAGCAAATGAAAATATTAATATATCTGGAGATATTTCTCCCAATAAATATTCCTATTATATAAATAATGATCCTATTTGTTTGAATGGAAATAAAACTTCTTATACGATAAGTGGATATTATGTTAATACATCAAATTGTAGCGCTGATTCAAAAGTGATAATTCAAGGAGCAAGGCCAACCTATAGTTTAAATTTAAGTCCAATTTTTTATATAACTGGAATAAATTATCTTACTGGATCTATAAATAATGGTAATAATTTAAATTTTCAAATATATAGTGGTTCTGTTTCAATTCCAGAAGGCTTTACTATTCAAAATATATCAAATTTTGTAACCAACACGGGTTATTTTCAAATTAACCACTATCCAATTACTAGTGGTCAGTTAGAAGACGAAAGACTATATGAAGTACAATTAAATCTTTTTACAAATTTTGGAGAAGTTACTGAGAATTTTACAACGACAGGTTCTTATTCAGGTTATGTTAATGTTAATTTGGATGTGTCCAATATATCAGATTTTTTTACAAGAACTGGAATTCAAACTGGCCTTGGAAACTTTAAAGATAATAATTTTTCTACAACTTTTAGTATTATAAGTGGAAGTTTAAGGTCTGCTCCAACAGAATTAAATAAATATCTACATGTAAAATTAGAATATAGTGGTGGAAATACTGGTAATTTTAATTATAATATTTTTGCAACTGGATATAGAAATGATACTATAACTGGATTTATAAGTGGTACAGGATTTTTATCTAAACGAATTAGTTTTGCTGGAACTGGATATGATGATATTTCTGGCATTTCTAGAACAGGATTTATAACTGGAGTAATAGGGAATTCATTTGCTATTAACGGGTCAACTAATCAAAATGTTAATATAATATATTCTGGTTATATAAATGATTATCTTGTTACTACAGCTTCTAGAATAACGATAAGTGGTGCAGCAATAAATGGAGAATTAAATTACTATAGCTATTTATATATAAATGAGTATAATGATACAGTCAATATCAGTGGAAATGATTTAAGAACTGGTGATTTTTTTGGATCTTCTGTTGCAGGAACTTTAGGCCAATTAGTTATAATTGGTAGTCCGGGGTCTGATCTTAATACATATAGAGATGCAGGTAGTATATACATTTTCACTGGTTCAAATACAGGGCTTTCTCAAGTAGCTAAAATAACTGGAGATAATTTACGTACTGGAGATGGATTTGGCTCAAGTTTAGCCGCAAGTACTAATGGAAATATTATTTACGTTGGAGCAACTGGTAAAAAAATCAACGGAATAAATTCAGTTACTGGTGGGGCAGTTTTTATATTTACTGGAAATTATTTGATAAATTCATGGGTACAAGATATGATGCTAACTGGAAGTGACGCAAGCGGAATAGATTTATTTGGATATTCAGTAGCCAATAATATAACAAATAATATTTTAAGCGTAGGTGCGCCAAATAAAAAAATAGGAAACTCTTCTTCTGCTGGTGCTGCTTACCTTTTTACTGGAAACGGAATAGATTTTTGGTCACAATGGTCTGGAAAAATCACTGGTCAAGATACGGCTGCTGGAGATAGTTTTGGTTTTTCAACAAAAATTTCTGATAATGGACAGAATATCTTCGTAGGTGCACCAAATGATACTCTAGGATCATATACAAATGCTGGAGCAGTTTATATTTTTACTGGCAATGCAATAGATTTTTGGGCCCAATCATTAAAAATAACAGGATCAAGATTAAATACTAATCATGGATTTGGACATTCAATATCTATAAATTCGAACGGAAGAATTATTGCTATAGGCGCAACTGGAAGCAATTTAGCTTCAGGAAATGTTTATGTATTCACTGGAAATGGTACAAATTTGTGGAGAGAAAGTCAAATATTAACTGGAAGTGATTTAAATTCTAATGCTCAATTTGGGTATTCAATTAAAATGAATCCAGATGCGACGAAACTTTTAGTTGGCGCAGTTAATAGAACTGTGGGAGGAAGTACATCGGCGGGAAGTATTTATGTATTTACTGGTCAAAATGGTTTTTGGATTCAAGATAGATTAATCACAGGAAATTTAATTCAAAATAATAAAAAATTAGGATATTCATTAGATTTCTTTAATAATGAATCTTCGATAATTGCTGGAATACCGCTTTATGATAACAATACTTATGCAGACTGTGGATTAGTAAAAAGATTCGATTACTTACAACTTTCTGGTTTTATAGAAAAAATTATAGCCACAGGAAATATATCTTCAACTAATTCCTATTTAGCTACTGGAAATATTACTGGAAATTCATATAAAAGAATTTTTACAGAAGCATTTAATTTACTTACTGGTTTTTATATAAGCGGCAATCCAACTGGATTGGTAGATTTTTCAGCTAATAATTATATACAAAATGGATATTATGTGAGAAGTGGAATAATAAATACTGGAATTAATAATATTTTTATTCAAGTTAAAACTAAAAATTATCCTGATATTAATGTATTGACGGGAAAATTAACTATTAGTGGTTATACTTTAGATAATAAAAGTAATAACATTGATATACAATATATAACAGGAGCAAGGTAATAATTTATGGCAATGAAATTCATGCAGGACTATGGCAATAATCTTCCAGATTGGGCTTATTACTATGTAGACAATTTCGACTTTGGGCATTTAGAATTTGGTGGAAACTATAGCGTAGAAAAATTTGTAGATTTTCTAGTCCAAACTAGTATTACTCCATATGTACAATTATATTTATATCAAAATGGTTTGATCGTTCAGCCTCAAGATGGTAGTGAATTTAGTTTTCATTTATTATATTCAATTGACTATGTAAATCTAAATATAGGAAGAGATGTTTCTCATATTGCGAATATATATTCCGACGGTTTATCTAGTAGATTTATGGCTGCTAACACAGATTTAACATTTGTTTCATCTTTATCGTCTTCTCTTTATAATGCTGGTCTGGACATTTATACTCGAAATTATGGAATTTTTGCTGAAGCTAATTTAAACGAAGCTTATATAGGAGTTCAAAAAGGTAATGGTGAAGCTCTTATATATTTAGATACAGTTAATATACCATCAACTGCTGGTAATAAAGAAATAGTTATTAGAGAAATAGAAGTCTGCTCTGATGGGGTAAAAAAGAAAATGCTTATTTTAGCTAGTCAACCTTATAGCTTCTAAAGTTTTTTTAAAGTTTTTGGATTAAAAATTTCTAAAATTCTATTAAACTCTGGAACTTCCAGTCCTTTTAATTCTGCTCTGCTTAGAAATTTGAATATTAAATCCAAATCTTTTTTAGAAATAATTAATTCAAATTTATCTGACGGAAGTATATTGTTTATATTAAATTGCTCTTGGTTCATGTTTTTTTGATCCTTTCAATTAATTCAAATATTTTGCTCTTAGGAATATCTAAGATACTATTTAAATTTTCAGCATTTTCAAATTTTTCTTTAATTAATTTTTTCTTTAATTGATCAAAGTTAATATTCTTATCTTTCATTATTTTTTCAAGAACCGCTTGAGGAGAAGTTGGGTTATCATTAATGCTTGATGCTTGATCTAATAATTTTACATCTCCAAGCTCTTCTTGAGATACAATATTAATTTTCAAGAAGTTTCTTACACATCTAACGAAAGCTCGATTTTCAGCAATAGCAGCTAAAAAGAATCTAGCGAAACTCTTTGTGTTATTTACTGTAGCATCGGCAAGAGATTCAAAGACAATCTCCTTACCGCCAGTTTCATAATTTGGCAACCAAGTAATCTTACAGCTTGTTGCAAAATAACTTTCAGAAGCTGCTACAACTTTATATTCAACACTTGTATATCCACGAATTTGGGCAAGCTCTTTGATTCCGCCTAAGAGAATAAGTAAATCTTTATCTTGGAGTTTTGAAACATCTGTTTCTTGAGTCTTTTGTCTATTTGGCACTAGATGCTCAGTCTTTACCATTTTGCGCCAATTAATTGTTCCGTCATCATTAAATACATAATTAAGGCTCTTGTCTTCAATAAGACCATATTGGTTTCTTGTTATTAAATTGGGAGGAACTACTTGAGGAGTTCCTGTTTTCTGTTCTGAAAGGACAATAGCTTCAAACAATTCCGAACTACCAATTGAGATTGTATTTTCTTCTGATTTTATTTTAGGACTCATATAAAGATGATACCACTTATTATATCATTGGTCAAGGTTAAAAATATAAAGATTATTTAATTCTTTGCTTAATTCTGAATCGTTAAGGTATTTATTAGACATATCTTTTGTTTGCCATTGATATTTGCTATTGAATTGACCTTCGGAAGATATTAAGATTCGCGAAGATTTAAAGTATGTATTATTACTTATTTCAATTTTATCAGTTGGGTCATCTCGTTTTACAATAAGACCATAATCCATATAATGCAATTTAAATTGATTTAACTCTTCTTCCGAGAGATAAGATATAAAAGCCGCATTAATAGTATTTATTTTTAATGTCTTTGCAAAAGATGCATCATTATCTTTTTCAACAATATAAATTAATTGTGGAATATTTTGCTTGTATTTTTTGAGAAGTTCTTCGTTGATAGGTTTATTAGTAAATATAATACATTTCTTTTGCTGTAAGAATAACTCTAATACTTGCTCATTAAATGTATAATCCATTCTAATAATAAGGGTATCTATTCCAATTTGGGCTGGATTTATGGGTTTATCTGGAATTATTTCTAGCGTTTTATTGACATATTCATTTCCAATATAAACAGTATTAGGAAGATTACCATATGGAATATTAAGTAGTTTAAGAATACCTTCTGCAATAGCTTCTGGTTTAATATTGTTAATACTTTTTGGAGTTTCATTAACAGAATATTGAGGCTTCTTATTTATTTCAGGATTTAAAAGAACCATATCTTCTGGTTTAGTCCAATACGGTTTAACATTATTAATATTATTATTAGAATACAATGCAACAATTTTCTTACCATATCCAGAAGCGATATGTGCAGCAAAACTATCTGCACCAACATGCATTATACCGTTTTTAATAATATATGCTGATTGAGGAATATTTGTTTGACCACATAAGTTTAAAGTGTTATTAATAGCTTTATCATCTTTTGCGCCAATATGAACTAATGTGATATTATTTTGTTGCAAATAAGGAAAAATTATCGCTACTACTTCATCCCAATAATCATAATTTTTTGATTGATATTTGCTAAAAGGTTGAAATGATATATACTTTTCAACATTGATTGGAAAGAAAGTATCATAGATATAAGGTTTATCTATCTTAACTCCGCAAGCAGTGGCATATCTTTCAATTAAATGCATACATCTTCCTTTATATTAAATTGTATATTAGTTTTACCATTATGTAAATAGTCTAAAAATCTTTGTGTTCCAGCATGAGGCAAGAAGGCTACTTCAAAATAACCATTATGGTCTCCTGCTCCCTCAAGCCAAAGTAGTTGATCCATTTGAGGAATATATTCTAGAAGTTTATAAATATGAGGATTTCCTTGTAGCATTTGGAAGTATTCTGGCTTAACAGCAACATAAAGATTATAGTCTGGATATTGTTTTTTGATATTTTTGAATAAAGAAGTTGAGATATAAATATCTCCAATACTTTCTGGCATAACATATAACACCCTTTTGCCTTTGTCATCTTTACCCAGAAAGTCTTCAAATTCAATTTTTTTGTTCTTTTGATTTTCTTGAGAAGCTACTTGCCTAAAATAGTTTTCAACATCTTGACGCTTTGCCCCTTTTGAAATTTCTTGCATCCAATATTTATGACCATCATCATTATCATTAACATCTTTCATTTTTAAAATGTTATGATACATATAAGTCAGCCATTCATTATCTTTTTCAATATTTGGAACTTGATGAAATGCATCTTTTTCTTCTTCTTTAAGAGAAAAATCGTAATCTGTAAATTCTGAGCTATCAATAAATTCCTCTATTCTTTTTCCTACAGTTTCTACTGAGAAGTTCTCGATAGTCCATCCGCGAGCTTTCCTACCCATTTCTCTTCTTTTTTGAATGGGCATATTATAGACTTTATTTATTTGTTTAGCTATTGAATTTGGTTTCGTAGAAGCTTTAATAAATTCTGTGCCATGCTCTCTATATTCAGTCCACTCAAGATCAAATGAACCCGCACCCTCTTGACACATTTCTTCTCCACAAGAATAATTAGTAACAAGAGTAATCAATTCAGTAAGTTTCGCTTCTTGGATCGGAATCTCTTGCCCACCACTAGTAAATGGATGGCAATAAACATCCATAAGATTATATACTTCATTTAATTGTTGCTCTGTTACTCCAATTCCAACATTTGTTGTAACTTGGCTTTTTTCGCTTCCACAAAATTTACAATTCACATCTTGACCATGAAAGGGTTTGATTTCATAATTACCGCAGTTTTTGCAAATATATGTTGTAAGAATTTCTCTTGGGTCAATTCCAAATTCTGTTGCGAGCTTGTGAATGTTCCATCCTTCGCCCCAATGAGTATGAAATAACAAGAATGTATTTTTAATTTGAGGATTGCTTCGTTTCCATAAAGCATATCCTTCTAATAGGTTAGGAACGCTTTTTCTTAATTGATTTCTGAATACAAAACCAACAATAAATGCATCTAATGGAATTTCATATTTACTTCTTAAGTCTCGTCTTTGAGATTCTTCTAGTCTATAAAAATTAGCAGTTTCAACTGCTCCATGAACCGTTTCGACTTGGTTATGCCCAAGATTATGCAAAGCTTTTGTTGCGAAATCACTCCAAATCCAATAATTTTTAATTTTTGGAGCTTTTTCAACTGCACTAGGAAGAATAGGTAGAGAGTCCAAAGTCGTCCATAAGGCACAAGAAATTTTATTAAACCACTTTTTATCAATAGCAAAATCAATGCCCCAAATATCTTGAACTGCAATATAAGAATCTGGCTTTTCTTCTTGAATAACCCTATCAAGATAATGTGCGCCATAACTAGCTAATCTTGCTACATTTGGGTCTTTATTAAGCTGTTCGATTTCTTGAGCATTATCTGGAAGCGAACCAACTGATTTCCAAGGAGTTTTTTTTAACTCTGGATTTGAATATTGCATTCCGCAGCAATAATGAACAATATCATATTTACCCGTTTTATAAAGATAAGTCAATAAAGCTTTTGCTGCTCTGCCAAACCCAGTTTTGGCTAGAGAGAAATCAGATTGATAAACTATTTTCTTTTTGCGAGACACAATTACCAAAGTTCGCCATCTTCTTCGGCGCTAGATTTAGTTGGTTCTTCGTTAGATTTTGAATTTTTAAACTTTTTAATAGCTTCGATTTCTTGGGTCTTGAATACTGATTGTAGTGCATGAATCAAGAACTCTCTTAAAAGCCTAGCTTCATTAAAATAAAAACCAATTAAATATGATTGTTTATTTTCAATATTTTGTTTGTCTTCTTTATTAACGCTATATGAATAACCGACTTGTTTTTCGTCTCTAATATAGGGTGAAAATTTAATCTTAGTAATTTGTTTTTCTGAAGTATGATACGCTGAGAACTCAGCATTTCTTTCAATAGCATCTAGAATACCAGCAGCTTCTGTTAATGAAAATTTTACTTTAACACTTTTATTTGGATTATTTTGATTTTCTGAAAATGAACCAATTTTCTTAATTTCATTCCAAGAAGATTGCTTAATTAATGAGCCCCAAATTGAAGCATCTTTTGGATTAACGGTGAAACTGCAAGCAGTTCCATTATTTTTACTATTAGGTTTGTAGAATGATATCATTTAAATATATTATCTTGAATATAAAGTAATGTCAATTATTTTTATCAATTTTTTTCAAATCATTTAATTTCATATATATCTCATGATCTTGTACGGCTACTAAATCACCAAATATACAATCATCTTTTTTGGAACCTTTAACTATCACGATATTTCCTTCTTCGAAATCCCTATTGTTTAGTAATTTGTTTGTCTCAATATTATCATTGAATATTAATACGCTAATTCCGCTTGTTTCATCTGATATCTTTAATCGAAGATATCTTGTCTTTTTTGCATTTTTAGATACACCAGAGAACACTTCTTCTATTTGGCCGACTAAAGCTATTTTAGCATTTACTGGTTCATCTAATACATCAGATATATGCTTAAGATTTTCTCTTTTTTCAGCAAAGATATCTTTTAGGTTTTTGTTATAAGTATATCCTAAAAGTTTCTTTTCGTAATACCAATTCGCAAAGCTTTCGCTTTTGTTGTTTTGTTCATATATGCTTAAGTATGGTGCATATTTTTGTTTGATAGTATCTAATCTATTATCTTTTATGACTACTTTGTTTTTCTCATCAGTAAATTTATTAAGGTGTTTAATGATTTTAATTAGGTCATAATCAAATTTATTTGCAAATGATATAGCATATTTTTTTTCCTTAGAGGTTAGCATATTCCATAACTGAACCTCTAATACTATTTTACTTCTTGATTGATTGAATCCACTTAGTGCACCAGCTTGAATTAAGGCAGATAATGCTCCAATATTTAATCCAGCTTCTTCTGCGGCTTCAAATATTTCAAATTTATTAGAGTATTTATTTCTAAAGCTATTTAATTTTTCTATCGACTTATCGCTAATACCTTTGATTGATAATAAACCGAATCTAATATCCTTATCCTCAATTGAGAAATCCATTTCTGATTTAATAATATGAGGAGGAAGGAGTTTGATCCCGAAGTTATGCATTTCTTTTTGAATCTTAGATATTTCCCCAATTGGATCTGGTTCATTCCTACTCATTTTTAATAATGATAAAAAGAATTGTTGAGGATAATTAAACTTAAGATAAATTGTAATTGCTGCTAATCCAGCATAAGCTATCGAATGTGACTTATTGAAACTATAATTTGCAGAATCTTCTAGAATCTTCCAAAGAATTTCGCTAACTTCTTTTGGAATTTTATTTTGTTTACATTTTTGCTCAATCTTTTGTTTCCAAGCCTTGATCTCTTCAGTTTTCTTTTTACCTACAATTCTTCTTAAAATTTCTGCCTCATCTAAAGTAAAGCCAATCTTATTAGCCATTTTCATTAATTGTTCTTGGTATAAAGCTACTCCCCCAGTTTCTTTTAAAATTTCATCAAAAAATGGATGAATACTTTCTGATTGTTGATAATTTGTATGAGCTGCATATTTATCTACGAATTGAAGTGCTCCGGGTCTAGCTAAAGCAAGAACTCCACTGAGTTCTTCTAGATTTTTTGGTTTAACTTTTTGACACACTCTAAAATTAGTTTCTGCTTCGATTTGGAATAAGCCATGTGGTGATTTTAAGTCTTGTAAATTTCTATAAATAGATTCATGGTTTAAGTCTATATCTTCTATTTTTATATTAATACTCTTGCATACGTTATCTACTACTGAAACACTTCTTAAACCAAGAATATCTAATTTGATGTTGAAAACGCTTGCCCAGTTCATATCGAAACTAGAAACTACTTCTTTGTCTGAAGAAAATTCTGTTGGGCATATAGTTTCTAGATCGTAATAAGAAAGCAATACGCCAGAAGGATGAACTCCTTTATTCTTAATCAAATCTCTTAATTTAAGGGCTATTTTATATGCTTCTTTATTTTTGTCACACCACTCTTTAAATTGCTCGACTTCTTGATAAGCTTCTGAAATGTCCTTAACTTGACCATAAGTTTTAGGAATTAACGAAGATATCATGGTCATTTCTTGCTCTGGTTTTTCAGCTACGATTTTACCGCACTCTTTGATAAGCAGTTTTCCACTTAAGCTATTAAAGGTTAATATCTTACTAGTTTTGCCTTTGAATTTATTTTCTAAATATTGAAGCACTTTTTGACGATTATAATAACAAATATCTAAATCTACGTCACACATCAAACTACCATCTAGATACGTTACCCCATCAATAACCTGCTTTTTAGCGCGAATCTTAGATATAAATCTTTCGAAATAGAGGTCATATTTAACTGGATCAATTCTGGTAACACCCACCAAGTATAATATTAAAGACCCAGCCGCTGAACCTCTACCTAGACCTATTGGAATATCGCTAGTTTTGCAAAAATGAATAACGTCCCATACCAATAATATATAATCAATAAAGCCTAATTCTTTTAAGGTATCTAACTCATGCTTTGCTCTATCAATATATTTCTTATAGTTTTTATCGGTTTTATTGATATTTAAAGTTTTAAATCCGTTTAAAGCTAAACCTCTTAAGAAGTCATAATTTGATGAATCTTCACTAATGCCTAAGCGTCTTTTAGAAGCTAAATCAATTTCAAATTCAGGCAATCTAACTCCGTGAATATCTAGTTCTGTATTTTCGAATTGATCAGAAAAATCTTTAATATCACAGTAATTATCAGTCTTCATTTTCATCTTCCTCTTGCTCTTTTTCAATTTTATCTATTTCTTGATTAAAAATCTCTAGTCCTCTTGATAAGATTTTCATAGAAACTCTATCTTTCAAGCTATAAAATACATCGGCTTTACCTTGCTTCTTCCCTTTGTCTATAGTTATAAGAAGATACTCTATACCATAATCTTCTAACTTCTGTATAGTATCATAAACGTTATCTAATGAGCCCATTTTATACCTCTATCTGCCATTTTAATTTATTCCATACTTTCAAATTTAAATCAAGATCATTTATTGCATCGTGAAGACTTTCGTAATCATGCTCTATGCCGTTCTCTTTACCTAGAAAAGCTAAAGAACTTTTTATGTTTTTCTTTCTTGTGTTAAGAATTTTATATTGATATTCAAGTAAATCATCTTTAGGAGTATAAATAGAATTATACTTAATGCCTCTTGCTACGGCATTAGTATCTATGATTTTATTCATTAATCTTTTCCAATTTGATCCCATAGTTTTATAATATTCTTTTATAAGATAAATGTCAAATCCTAAAATATTATGTCCAATTATATAATCTGCATTATCGAGCCAATCTTTTATAGTAGGAAATACTTCTTTTGGATCAAAGCCTTCTTTCTGAACTTTTCTATGATCGTATCTTGTAATCCTCGCAGCATCTTCACTTATCTTCAAATCTGTATCCCATTTTAAATAGAAATTTTTCTGATCTATTTTCTTGTCTCCTTTAACTTTTATCATTGCTATCTGCCAAGGAATATTGTGGCAAAAATTAAGACAAAGATTAAAAGTCTCGCAATCTATAAAGACTATAGTCTTATCTTTATCGTATCTTAAAAGATGTTCGTCCATTAGTTCCTTTTATTAATGCTTTCAAAACAAAATTCATTACTTGACATATGATCTAAATTAGGTTTATTCAAAACGCTTCTATTATTAATGCATCTAAAAGTTAGGTAAGCTTTAAAATCTTCTGCTAAATTATAAAAAATACTTTGTGCTTTATATATTTTAAGACCATTCTTTTCTGCAAAAGATAAAGCTTTTTGTTTTACTAGTGAATCAAATGGTAGACCATTATCTTCTATGAAGAATATTGGTTTTGTGAAATCAAACTGAGGAATACAAAGGCTATTTTTGAGGGTATTATTAAATATAAAAGAATCATAAAAGGGTATACATAGAATTAAATCATCAATCCAATTTTTAGAAATTGTTTCGTAATCTAATCTTGGTTCATAATAAAAGCCTTCTTTTGCTGCAATACTATAAAGCTTTGTTAATAGCTGGTATCCTTCTTTATTTTTAAAGAATAAAATAATCTTTGAAGATTTGGTCTTTGACTCTTCAGATTTATCGCTCATTGATTCGGTGACAGATATTCTTAATCCATAATTTAATTTGATATTATTTTTACGACAATTAGAATAAGCTTCAAGAAATGAAGACATATTATCTTCTACTAGATAAAGTTCTTTCATTTTGTTTTCTTTGCAAATTTGGATAATAGAGTCTGGATAGTCGTCTTTTTTATCTTTGTCTTCAAGGGTCAAAATAGATCTGCCCAAAGAATAATGAGATTTAAATAGCGGTATCATTTATACTAAGTTAGCAGTAATTTTATAAAAAATCAATCTAAAAAGCTATCTTTCTTTGAGTTCTCTTGTTTATTATTGAATTTTGGGCATCCTTCATATTTTCTTGTTTCTATTTTAAATCCATCAATATTTTTGAAATCATTGTTTAGACTGGTTTCTATTACTTCTCCGCTTTGATTTATTTTAACATAATAATCATAAGGAGCTTTATACGGGCAAACCCAAGATCCTATACCGCACATCCATTTATTCTTTTGACTATCTACTGCGAAATTTGCTTTCGCGCTATTTTCATCAAAATTATTTATATATTCATTAATATGCTCTAGATAATATTCAAAACCTTTTATCTGTTCGTCATTAAATGAAAGTTCTTGAGTGGGCTTTTTAGGAAATCTAAGAAAAAGAAATTTAATTATAGGCTTTAATTTGGGCCAAAGTTTTTTACTAGCTAGACTATACATCATCGCTTGGATATTAGCTTCTAGCTCATCTCCTCTGAATTTATATTTAGAGCTCTTGTAGTCGATTATATGCATTTCTTTTTTGATTTTAATGGGTTTATCCATGAACCCACGAATATGATATTTAGGATCATCATTTTGAATATTAAAGGCATATTCTGGTTTTACTATCTTCCCATTTCCTCCAAAAAAGTCTTCTTTAAGGCCGACTAGTATCATTTGATCTAATAATTCGTAATGAGATTCAGCAAGACCGACTTTTGATGATAATTTTTTAACTAATTTAGATATACCTTTACTACTATTGATTGAGCTATTTTTAATGATAATATCATAATGTCTTTTATGTCTTTCTTTTAATAGTAATTCAAAAACTGTATGACAAATCGTTCCTCTCAAAGCTCCTTCATTCTGAGTTTGAGGAATTTTATCATGATAATTATTCCAATAAACCCAAGAGCAGGTTTCAAGAGTCTTAATCCTAGAGGCTGATAGAACTTTTAAAGAGCTTTTTTCCATTGAAGTATTTCCTCGTTTGTCATCTCTCCGAAATCTTTTTTGATAGGTAAGGCAATTTTAAGTTGTCGTTGATCAAAATATCTTTTAAGTCTAGAATGGATTTTATCTGCGCCAATGTTTCCTGCCATATTTTTATTTGAATCATTATTTAAGCTGATGTATATTTTTTTAATATCTAACTTGAGCATTTGATTTAATATGGGTAGACTAAGACTAGTACCAAAAGTAACTAAAACATTTTTAATACCACTTTGCCATAAATTCAACATATCTCCTACGCTCTCTACCAGAATAATTTCTCTTTGTTCTTGCAGTATAGAATGATTTAAAAATAATGGATATAAAAAGTCACTCTTTTCTCCAAGGTGTTTCCATTTTATCTTAGATATATTTGTAACATCTCTACCAGAGAATCCTATGATATTATTTTTTAAATTGAAAATAGGAAAAACATATCTATTCTTCATTTTACCAGCGTGGGCTACACCACCTTTAAATTGAGATATAGTCTCTTGGGTTATATTTCTATTGATCCAGTAATCGTGCCGATTCTCTAACCTATCTAAAATGTTTATATCAAAACTTTTTGCAGATTTAATTAAAGGTTTTTCTACATCTGAAGCAATTTGAGATATGAAATTTTTATTTTTAAGCCATTGTTTGGCTTCATCAACGTCATCTAATTTTAAAGTTAATTTAACTAATGAATTTAAATCGCCACTTATGTTTTGTTTAAAGTCAAACCAGTTACCACTATTTTTTTCTATTTTTAATACTGTATCGTTATCACTATCTCTATATAAAGGTCTTGCACGATATTCTTTACCATGGTCTTTCAATTTATATCCTAAATCCGTAAGGACTTGAAAGACGTTTAATTCTTCCATTCTAATGCCTCTGCGATTACTGGAAAGTTATTTATGAATGTTTTTTTACATTCATCAGCAATCAATCTGTGTTCTTTTTGAGTATTTTCTTGAGTTCTTAACTCAATGTAGTGAATCCAACTTCTTAAAGACCCTTTCATATACATTGTAGTTTGCGTTGTCAAAGGCAAAACCATTCTCGCAACTTCTTTAGCTATGCCATTATCAACCATTGTTCGATAACAATAGTCGGATAAAGAAAGAGTTTCTGCCAATAGTCTATTTAAATTATTAAGCTCTGGATGATTTTTAGGCAAAAGATCTTCTCCAACTTGCCGATTCTTACTACCTTGAAGTCTTAATTCTACGTCTTCGTAATCGGTGGCTTCGCTATATCTTTGTGAAAATTCTTGGAAACTAAATGATCTATGTCTTAAAATTTGAGCAGCAATTCCACGGCTAGTTTTAATTTCAACGCACATATCAACAAGCTCGAATGGACTCCAATGCTTATGTTTAATTAAAAATTTTAATAGTTTTGGAGCGCTTTCAAGATTCATTTGATTAGACGGATTGCTAACTCTAGCACAAAATGCAACTAGATCTTCTGCATTTTTAATTCCTTTAATTTCTGGTTTTGTTACTGATACTAAACTCACGTTCATAGTATTTCTCCATCATTTTGATTAGAGTCATTAAGTTCGTAACGCTCTCTTTGAGAAGCGGATACATCATTCAAAGATCCACGCTCTTCAATATTAAAATTTTCTACTTGATAGTTTAAATAATTCTGCGCCCATGTTTCTTTACCCGTACAATCTAATCTTCTAACTAGATCTTGGTGACCCGCAGCATCTTTACCTTGAAATCTAGTTTTTGTTGGTATTAATTTATGCGTTCCAAATGCTTGTCCATCTAGAGCAAGTTCATCTAAAGTTTTTCTTCTAAAGATCGCTACAAAGGAAGCAAACCATTGAAGTCTGTCTGATAAAGAGATTACTGAGCTATCGTCAACTACCTCTGTGCCTTTTCTATTAAAGCTTTCTCCAGTTCTATTTAATTGCATTGCAGTAATAACTGGACATTGAATTTCTTCTGATATTCTTTTAAGTTTATCAATTTTATCTCCAATAGCTTGATGCTCTGCCCAATTTTGACCAACCTTTTCTCCAGTTAATTTTATATAATCGTAAGCTATCATAGCTTGATTTCCTCTGCCAACTTTTGAAAGATACCATCTGCGGATAATAGAACAAATTTGATCTATGTTTTTGTTACCGACATGATAATGAAAATATTCATACTTCTTTACTTTACTCCAAGCTTCTCTTACCTTCTTTGTCATTTCTTCATTTTTACGCCAGTTACCAGTTTCAAGATACCAAACTGGTACTCCACTCAAAGATGCAACCATTCTTAATTGAATATCTACGGTTTGCATTTCGGTGTCGAGAATCAAAGTCTTTGTTTTATTCTTTGGGTTAATGGCAGTCTTAAAACAAATATCATTAAGCCAAGTTGATTTTCCTTGGCCGGGTCTGCTAGCAATAGCATAAATATTACCATTTTTTAAACCGCCGTACATTCTATTAAATTCTGAATATGGTGTGATAAGTCCAGTTTCATCTTTAGGAGAATTTCCTCTTTCTTCAATAAGGTCTTCTACTCCTTCAAAAATATTAATTGGTATGTCGTTTTCAGAATAAGATGATATTTTTTTATTGTATATACCATCTATCTTACCAATGATCTCGTCTAGTGAATCTTCTGCATTTTTAGTAACATATTCTTTAAGATTGTCTGCTGTTTGACAAAGCTCTCTTCTTACTCTAAATTTAATTAACTCCTTGCACGCTGCCATTGTTGCTTGTTCTGTGATCTGAGAAAAAGTTAAATTATCTATATAATCAAAAATATTAATTTCATCTTTAAAAGATATGCCCAAGTTCTTTATCTTTTCAGCTAATAAGACTTTATCTACGTTTTCCCCTTTATATTTAATATTCTTAAATACTGAATAAATAGTAGAATGAACATCATTAAAGAAGTCATTTTCAGATAAAAAAACATCAATATCCGCAAACAGATCTTGATATTTTAATAAACCACTAAGAACATGCCGTTCTACTTGTAAGGAGTAAATCATTCAATATACATGATACCAAACTAAAAATTAAAAGTCAAGTTTTAACTATCCTCATCATCTTCTTCGTCATTTTGCTTTTCGTTATTTCTATTAATTAAATCTGTGGTAGCTTCAAAATTCAATTGATCAACGCTTTGGCCCCATGTATTTAAATAATATAAAAGGGCCATAGCATTTATTTGATTATCAAATTTTGTATATACTTGTGGTTCACCTTTTGCAGAGAAATTAAATAAAATATATCCACCATAACTGCACTCGTCAATCTGTTTTAATAAAGATTCTGGAAAATTGAATTTCTTCTTATTAGTCACTATAAACTTTTACACTTAAATAATAAGCACTCCACACTTTTCTTCTATATATTGTGGTGATAAATTTTTAAGGTCATCTTCATAAACCTCTATAAACTTAAACCCATTTGTTTCTATCCATTTTTCTTTTTTAACATCCCTTTTGATGCTCTCAAGATATTTTAATCTTGAATTATCATGAAAGAACTTATTAAATGATTCATGCTGGGCTCCTTGTATCTCCACGGCTATCTTTTTTGTTGCATTTAATAAATCTATCTTAAGCATGCTTCCATAAACAGGGAACTCTTCATAAACTATGTGATTTTTCCAATAAGGATAAAAGAATGTTTTAAATTTATATTGGAGCTTACTTCTACTTTTGGCTTCCCAATTAATTAAGTATTTTCTAACATTCTTGTTAACGAGTTTGCCGTTAACATTTAAAAGCCTCATAGAGCTAGAGTGTTAATGAATTTATTATAAAAATAATCTACAATTGGTTTATTTTCTTCTAAATAAGATCTTAGATTATCAATGCCTTGATGTTGTTTCTTTAAATCTAAATTACTATTTTTAAGTTCTTCAATAATCTCATCTGAGAAAGTAACCCATGCACCTTTCGCAGTTGCAAATTCCCAAGAAAGAATTTGATCAATAATTTCATATTCTTTCCATACCGAAGAACCGTCTTTTCTTCCATATTTAATTGGATATTGAACTTTTGAATTGGTAGTTTCATTAGTAGATTTTTTAATAGTAATTTTAACATTATGACCAATAATTTTATTTTTAATTTGATCGTATCTTTCATTCGGTTTCTCAAGAATAAGATCTTTGCCAAACTTTGGTTCAAATTCAAGTATCCAATTAGCAAAATGTAAAAGCGCATTTCCACCCGTTGCAGTAGTTTGGCGGATATCTTTATTGGCAGCATATGGATCAAGTTTAATATCAGAACGAACTTGACTTATGAATATGGCCATATGACCACGTTTAGAAAGAGCTAAAGATATTCTTTTCATAAGCATCGAAGATATAACGGCTCCTCCTGCTACCTTGGTCGCTTCTGTCATACTTTTCAAGCTATCGCCTTTAGTCATTAATCCGTCTACAGAATCTAGCATAAACATATATCTTTTATCTTCGTCATTATTTTGAATAAGATCTTTCATAAGCTCAGAAACTGTTTCAAAAATATTGCATTCAAAAACGAAACATGTACCATCTTCCCACTCTTCAGCAGAAGTTACAAACTTTATTCCAGATCTCTCTTTGATCTCTTTGCTTAATCTTCCTTCCGCTTTAAATAAGAGCGCTTTAGAGTCCTTTACCGTTTTAAGAAAATTCTTCATTACTTCTAAAGCTTCTGAAGTTTTCCCACCTTCGTTCATCCCTATAAATCTGTGAAGTCCGGGACAAAGACCACCACTAGTTGCTATATCTAAATTTAAACTACCAGTAGATACTTTATAGTAAACCTCTTCTTCATAATTATAATGATCGTCTTTATTTTCTTTTAAAAATGAAGATAATCTACTCTTCGCGCTAGGCCCAGTATCTTGTACTGGTTCTTGTTCTTTAGGTTTTCTTCCCATAGTTTATAAATTCTAACAGGCTTTTAGGTTTTTTGCAAACTTTTTTATCTTCCCCAATTTTTATTTCTTCTATTTCGAATTTAATTGGTTCATTTAATTCTAGGCTATCTTTCATTTTTTCCATAACTATAAATTTCTTACCATCTTCTGTCAAAAAGAATGCTAAACTAGGTAAATTAGCGGGCTTGAGTCCATTCCAAAATGAATAACCTTTATAGGTTTTGATTAATTTTTGAGCAATTTTAATTTCTCTTGGCCAATCTATTTTTTGATTAATGTATTTTTTAATTATAAATTGACAGAGTTTATGGTTATTCGATTTCAATAAATTATTATAAAATAATTTTATATAAATGTCAATGTATTTGTTTTTGTATCCATTCAAAAGTTTTTTTAATTCCCTTAATTAATGGATAACATGGTTCCCAATTTAATTTTTCTTTAATTAATTTATTATCAGATTTTCTTCCTCTAACACCTAACGGACCATGAATATTTTTTATATCCAACGCCTTGCCACTTAATTCAATAATCATCTTGGCAAAATCATTAATCGAAATCATTTCTTCAGATCCTATGTTAACTGGTCCCTCGAAATTAGATCTCATTAATTTTAATGTACCTTCTACGCATTCATCTATATATAAAAATGATCTAGTTTGTTTTCCATCTCCCCAAATTTCTATCTCTTCTTTATTTTTGGCTTCTATAACTTTTCTACAAAGTGCTGCTGGAGATTTTTCTTTTCCTCCTTTATATGTTCCTTCTGGTCCAAAAACATTGTGATATCTAGCTACATGAACATCTAGGTTATAATTTCTTTTATATGCAAAATATAATCTTTCACTAAAAAGTTTTTCCCAACCATATTCACTATCTGGTGCTGCTGGATAGGCAGATTCTTCTGAGCATTTTGGGTTATTTGGATCTAATTGATTATATTCTGGATAAATACAAGCAGAAGAAATATAAAAAATTCTTTTTACTTTTTTCTTGACTGCTTCATTTAATATATTTAAATTTATCAGCGCAGAGTTATGCATAACATTCGCATCATTTTCTCCTGTAAAAATATATCCTGCTCCTCCCATATCAGCGGCCAATTGATATAATTCATCAATGTCTTCTAATATAACAGATTTTACAAAATTGGGGCAAGTCAAATCTCCAATGGTAAATTCATCAGCTGTGCTTTTTGAAAATTGGGGATATTTTAAATCAACGCCTTTAACCCAAAAATTTTCTTTTTTTAATCTATTTACTATATGTGAACCTATAAAACCTCCAGCCCCACAAACTATTGCTCGTTTTTTACTTTGCATTTTTAATATCATTCTCCATCATTTTTTTAATTAAATTTTCAAATGTATTTTTTGGTTTCCATCCAAGCTCTTCTCTAGCTCTTGTTGAGTCACCTAAAAGCAATTCAACTTCTGCTGGTCTATAAAATTTTGGATTAATTTGAACTAATGTATCATTTTTTTCAGATACATATATTGAATGTTCGTTTTCCCCAAACCATTTTGCTTTAATTCCTACAATATTAAATGCTTTTTCTACAAACTCTTTGATTGTATGCGTTTCATTTGAAGAGAATACATACTCTTGAGGTGTACCATTATAATTTTTACTATAAAAATCTTGATTTAACATCATCCATATTCCTTCAACAAAATCTTCTGCATCGCTCCAATCCCTCTTCGCTTCTACATTTCCTAATTCTAATGGTATAAATTTTTCATTATTCTGAATTGATTTATAAATTCTTGCTACATTCTTAGTGATTTTTCTGGTTACGAATTCTTCTCCTCTTCTTACTCCTTCATGATTAAATAACCATCCTTGGATTGCATATAAATTATAAGAATCTCTATAAACTTTAATAAGTTGTCTTGAGGCAGCTTTACTTGCCCCATATGGGCTTCTTGGTCTTAATGGATGCTTTTCGTCTTGAGGAGTATAAACTACATTACCAAATTCCTCACTTGAGCCAGCTTGATATAAACGACAAGAAGGTTTATAAAGTCTAATGGCCTCTAAAATATCCAAAACAGAAGTAGAATTTGTAGCCCAAGTTTGTCTTGCGAAATCCCAACTACTCGCTACAAAACTTTGTGCAGCGAAATTAATAAAATAATCTGGTTGTATTTTCTCTACGGTTCTAGCTATTGCATGAGAGTCAGTTAAATCAAAATTAATTAAATAAAATCTATCAGATTTAACATGTTTAATATTTTCGTGATTATAAACGCTTAATCTTCTAACTCCACCAAAAATAAGATAATCTGTATTCTTGAGTAAAAAGTCAACCATATGGCTACCATCTTGACCAGTAACACCAGTAATCACTACAGTTTTTCTTGCATTAATTAATTTACTTGCATCCTCAATATTTAAAATATTTGCTGTATCTATTTTTTTGCCATAATAAGTTTCTTGAAAATTTTTGCTCATAATATGTATTATACTTTATTTTTATAAAATTCAACAGTTTGTTTTAATCCTTGGTTAAAAGAAGTTTTAGGGTACCAATTTAATTCTTTGTTTATTTTAGTGTTATCTATGGCATATCTGAAGTCGTGTCCTTTACGATCTTCTACAAAAGATATATAATCTTGAGGATTAACATTTAATACTATACAGATATCATTAATGATATTTAGATTTGTTTTTTCGCAATTTCCACCAATATTATAAGTTTCTCCAATCTTGCCACTGTTCAATACAAGCCATACCGCTTCGCAATGATCCTCAACAAAAATCCAATCTCTTATATTCTTTCCATTACCATAAACAGGTATTTTTTTATTCTTCAATATAGAGTTGATTACAACTGGTATAAATTTTTCATCATGTTGATTTGGGCCATAATTATTTGAGCAATTTGAAATTGTAACTAAAGTTTTAAAAGTATTATAATAAGCTCTTACCAACATATCACTAGAAGCTTTTGAAGCAGAATAGGGTGAATTTGGTGCGTAAGCAGTAGCTTCTGTGAACTTACCCTCCTCGCCCAAACTACCATAAACTTCATCTGTAGATATGTGATGAAATCTAATTTCTGGAAAATCTCTAATAATTTCTAAAATATTAAACGTACCTAATATATTAGATTCAATAAATCGTCTTGGGTCAGATATTGAATTATCAACATGAGACTCTGCTGCAAAGTGAACTATATGAGTTATATTATTTTCTTTTATTATTTTTTTAAATTTTTCTTTTTCTTGAGGAAAATTTAATGCTTCTAACCAAGAATCATAAAATTTATATTTTAAATGGTTTTCAAAAACTTGAACATTGTTTTTATTGGCTGCAGAATGTTGTTTGCTAAATGTATCTACATTGACTATAGTATTTATTTCTTTTTTATTAATTATATATTTAATAAAATTAGAACCAATAAAACCTAATCCACCTGTAACTAAAATATTCATGGTAATAAAATTGTTTGTTTGTTTACTTCTTGCCAATCCGCAAATGGAGACATAAAATGAGTATTCAAATGAGTAGAATAACCGGGCATAAAACTTAAAACAATTCTATTGTATGGTTCTTGAGTTAAAATTCCAAACCTTGTGTTATCTGCTTTTCCAGAAGTATGAATCTCATAATCTTTATCAAAAAGTTGTTTGCTCAAAATAAAAGAACCACAAGTGTTAGGAACAGTTCTTAAGTATCTATATGGAGTATAGTAAATTTGAGATTTTAAATCATGATACATTCCCCATTCTGTATTCTTTCTTTCTGGATTATTTCTTGTATATTTATCTGGATGATCATATAAAGATATATAAGAATTATTAATATTATAATTTGGGTTTGTTTGATATAGAAATTCAACTGCTTCAATCCAAGGCAAGTGAAGGTAATCTTGTTCTAGGACATAAATTATTTCATTATCCTTGATAGGTTGATTTTTAATATATTCAAACGTCATTGTATTTGACTTGAAATCTGTACCACCGTTAATTTGATGAATATTAAATTGATATTTATTTTGATATTTTAATATGAAACTATTTTCAATAGGACCATCAAAAATTACAGTTAATTTAGTTTTTTCAGGTTTTAATGTATCTAAGAAATTTTTAAAACATTTCTCTAAAGAGAAATAGTGAGGTCTAAATTTATTTTCAGATTCTGGGTAACTTGTGGCGCGATAAAAGATATTTATCATAAGTTATTATAAACAAATTTAGCTGGATTTCCAAACCAAACTTGACCATCTGGAACATTTTTAGTAACAACACTCCCAGCTCCAATTACGCAATTTTTACCAATTTTAATTTTGGGTAAAATAATTGAGCCAGCACCAATAAATGTATAATCTCCAATTTCTGCCTTACCTAGAATGCATGATTGCGGTGCAATCTCACAAAATTTACCTATCTTTACGTCATGAAAAATTTTTGATCCTATATTTAATAAAGATCCTTGACAAATTTTAACGCAAGGCTCGATAAAGACATCTTGCAGTATAATAATATTATCTTCAATTATTGTGTCTTGACTTAGTTGAGAGTTAATAAAATTAATTGGTTTTAAGTTGTATTTAGATAATGTATTTGTCATATTTTCTCTGCTTCTTGTGCCAGAGATAGCTAAAATGAAATGGGTAAAATCAGTATTGATTTTATTTGTTGTTTTAAAATTTTTAAAAAATTCATCAAATATACAATCATCTTGATATATTGAATAATCATATTTAATATTGTGATTATTTAATATTTGTTTGCATAAGCCTCCTGCCCCAAAAATAAGTATTTTATTTTTCACTTCTTATATATTTCAAATTTAGATAAGTCTGGATATGGTAATTCTAAATCTTCATTGTTCTTGGGCGTTCCGTCTGTGTTGTAAAATTGATTCATTAATAGCAATCCTCTTGCAGCTAACTCTGGCATCATATAAAAATTCCACCCAAGCATATCAAAATTATCGTCATGATAAGAGCATTCTCTTCGGCCACTATATCTTGCTCTTTTAAACCAAAGATACGCATTATAATCATCGGTCAAAATTGCTCCACCTTTACTAAGTTTAAAATGTTTATATGGACCAGTAAATGAAATGCACATATGACTATTAGGAATATACATATTAGATGTAAATCTAAGTGCACTATCCCAAACTTTTGTAGGTTTTAATTGATAAGCGCCTTTTATTTTAATACCTTCTACTGCTTCAAAATTTATTTTTCCGCCAGCGTGAATAATTTCACACGGTACAGAAGGATATGTTCTACTAGGAATAGTTATAGTTCGTCCATCTATCTTTTCGTACATTAAAGCAAGGAATAGAGCGTTGCTAGCGTTATCTACAGTAATTACATGAGGTGCGCCAGTATATTTACTTAAAGCTTGTTCGAAATCTTCTGTTATTTTATATATTCCATTAGCCATTTTTAATCACACAGTATATTCAATGTGTCCTCTAAAGAGTACTTAGGTTTAAATCCTAAAGATTGTAATTTAGACGTATCCATCCAAAAATTTTTAGTTTGAACTTGTTGATGAAATTTAGGGGTTTGTATTATTTTAATGGTACTTTTTGAATTTAATTTATTTTTACAATAATCAATGATATCAATTAATTTAGTGCTTTTGTTATCACCAATATTATAAATTTGATTATCTTGTCCTTTTTGGATGACCAGATTAATCGCCATGCAAACATCTTCTACGTTTAGATAATTTCTATAATTATCTCCTTCATAAATATTGATTTCTTCATGTTTTTTCAATTTATCTATTAAAAACTCTAAAGCATTTTTCTTTGCTGTAGCCTTTTGATCTCCACCAATAACATTACAGAGTCTCAATATTTTATATTTAATGTTATTTGTTTGGCAATAAGATTCTGTTAATTGTTCTTGAGTATATTTAGTTATAGAGTAAAAACCTTTTGGATTACAATGATCTGTTTCTTTATTAATTTCGCAATTATTTTTTCCATAAACGAACCAACTTGATATAAGATTAAAATTATAACTTGAATCCATGTTTTTAAATAATTTTGTTAGTAGCATCAAATTAGTATCTACATCCATAGATGGATCTGAAAAGACATTATAATTCGAGTTTGTCGCTCTAAAATAAACAATATCTTTATTTTGGGCATTTATTGAATCTCTGTTTTCTAGATATGAATCTTGTTTGTATAAATTAATCCATTTGCTTCCAATAAAACCTGTCCCGCCGAAAACGCTTATTTTATTGTTCATATTTAATTAAAACACTCTCGATATAAGATATATTTTCCTCAGAAATAGTTGGCGCGCATCCAACAAAGAACACTAGGTCAAGGACTTTATTAGATTCTGGGTATAGTTTATAGTTATCTAAATGTTTATAGCCATTATGCATTAACAAATTTCCAGCAAAATAGTTTCTAGTTTGTATACCGTTTGATTCAAGATAGGAAACTAATTTTTGTTTTTGTTCTTTATTATCACAAATCAATGGTACTCCAAAAGGAGTCCATTCTGTTTGTTCTAGAATATTAATCGATCTAATATTTTTGATATTCTGAATGAATAAATTTGAAATCTTTTGACAATTTTTATTTCTAGTTTCGCAAATAAAATCTAATTTTTTAAGTTGTTCTAGACCAATTGCTCCTTGTAAATCTAAAGGTTTTAAATTGTAACCAATTCTATTAAATACATACTTATGATCTATAATAATTTCTGGAAAGTCTTTTAACCAATTAGAAAATCTCTTACCGCAAGAACCATTCGCTAATAAATTGCAAGTTCCAACGCAATAACAATCGCGACCCCAAGTAGCATAACTTCGAGCCAATTGAACTATCTCTTCGTTATTCGAAGAAACCATTCCTCCTTCTAAGGTGGTAATTTCATGAGCAGGATAAAATGAGCAAGATGAAACTTCTGCATATTCATTTAAATATTTACCGTCCCATTTCGATCCTAAGGAGTCACAATTATCTAAAAGTAATTTTATATTATTAGATTGTACAATATCAAGTAATTTGTCCATGTCTGGTGGATTACCTAAAACTGGCGATAAAAACGTCGCTACCGTTTTACTTGTTATTTTTTCTTCTATTTTATTGATATCGTAATTTAAAGTATTCCATTCAATATCAACAAATACTGGCTTTAGCCCATTTTGTATAATAGCAGAAACAGTGGTTGGAAATCCTACAGCAGATACAATAATTTCATCTCCATCTTTCCATTTGTAATATTCCTTACAAGCCGCAATTATTAATAGATTCGCAGAAGAACCAGAATTAGTAAAAAATGAATACTTTTGATTTATTTTTTTACTAAATTCCTTTTCAAATTTAGCGCACACCTCGCCGCTTGAACTCCATTTACCAAAAAGTAATGTTTCTATTGCAGCGCAAATTTCATTATTATCAAAATATGCTCCAGAATAGTATACTTTATTTTTTAATTCTGGATTTAAATTATGAGCAAATTTAGGTAAAAAACCATACTTTTCTACCATTTGACTTATAAAATATTTAATGTCTTCTTTATATGAATTTTCCATTTAATACCTCTTTGCATTTTTCGACAAATAATTCCGTACTTCTTGGATCGCCTTGTTGGCTCACATGATACATTAAATCTGGACCATATGTATTTCCTAGTCCATATCTGCATCCATTATCAAGATCAGTATTTTTTACAATAGAACTAGAAGGATAGCATCCGGCGATGAAGTATCCTTTTTGTTTAGCTAAATATGTAATTTCTTCTGCGGTATCTGATCTTTCGATTTTATCATCACACGTTGGTCTACCTAATTCATTATAAAGTTTTGTAGGAAACCATATAAATGCTTGACTAACGTAAGGGTGGGGAATCATCCCGTTCGGTCCGTTTTTATGATTGCTTTGCCAGATTTGACCAGCAATTGTGATTTTATTTTTTACAAAATTATACATAATATCTATGCATTCTTTTTTAAGAATAATTGCGTCATGGTCGCAAAACCAATAATAATCTGGCTTTATTGAATCAATTGTTGAAGATATAATCTGATCCATGCATGATCCGTGAGATACGTGTGGGAACGGACCAGTTAAATAATTAAAAGGTATATTAAAATGATCTACCATAACTTTTTTATGATAAAGCGTTACCTCCTTATTTCTATTTTCGCCAAATAGAACTATAGGTAAAATAGTCTCATTGTTTATGTGAAGTAAATTAAAGTCCATTTAAATAATAATCTCTATATTGTTGATATTCGTTTATTTTCTTTGGATAATGAAACCCAAAGCTTAATTTATTATTATACTCATTTAATGTAATTGGGTCAAGTGAAAATTTCATACATTGAGCTATACTGCCTACGCCACCTTCAAGCCCATTAATTAAATGACTATAAAATAAATCCTCTGGAACTCTAGTACCTTGTGTGCCTGCTTCTCTTAATATAGATTCGCTATATATTTGACTTACTTTTTCGCAAGCACTTCTAGATCTAAAGCTGAATCCACCATTTCCGCAGTTAATTTTTGGGTATCCTGAATCCTTCCAAATATTATTTTCATATATTTCTATGCTTGGCGTATGACACCAACTAGACCCAACATATTTTAATTTATTATCTAACACGAAATTCTCCCAACCATTTTTAATTAAAAATCCATCTGGATGAAAGAAAAGTAAATTTTCGAATCCTTTAGGAAGATATTCCCAAATCTCTTTAAACATAAATTTAGAATATTTATCGTGGCTATCTTGGATTGGTATTTGGATATGTTCTATTCTAGCATTTTTATATCTAGAATCATTATTTAATAAATTATTAGAATTTGGGCTAAAAACAAAAATAGGATAATTATATTCAGAAAATATTTTGAAACTATGAATTACCGCAAAGTCTTCTATAGCATTTATATCTCTATCTCTGCCTTCAAAATATATGCCACAAAAATCATTAGATGGTTGTTTAAGCCCAATCTCTTGGGTTAAAGTATCATAGCATATTTTACCAAGTAGCTCGAAATCTTCTTGGCTTCGATTTTTCGATATAAAAATCATTTAACTAATGATGGATAATTGTTTTCTTTTTCTTTAGGGATTAAAAGTAAATCTTGAACCCAGTAGTTCGGTAATTTATCAAACGTTTTTAATGTATAATAATCAACACCAAAATAATTTTTACTTGCTAAAAATTGTAATAAGTCTTGTTCAGTTGTTGGAAACCATTCGATATGCACGATTGGTCTGAATTGATCAATATATTTTTGCATGAAAAATAATATAGGAACATCAAATCCTTCTGTATCTAATTTAACAAAATTTAAATTTTTTAAATTTAAAGTATCTAGGAATTTCTCTAATTGAATCGTTCTGACAAATCTCTTAAGAGGGTATGTGCCAACATGATCTGTTTTATATCTCGATCCGCCAACATCATCTTGATAATTAAATTGATCAACTCCATCCTGATTGGACACTGCGTAATTATAATTTTCTATATTTAAAAAATTATTTAAAGCTGTATTGATTTGAAGCCTATGCCATGCTGGGCCACATTCAAAATTAATGCATCTTCCATTTTTACCAGCTACCAAAGCTAATGGTAATGAGGTGTCTCCATCATACGCCCCAACATCTATTACTTCTGATCCATCTGGAATAAATTCTGCAATTTTTGTTACAAATTCAGAAAAATTTTTCATATACGGCGCATTTTCAATTTGCTCCAAAGAAAGGTGTGGGGCCCGATGTAAATATTTTATTTGATAATTTGAATCTTTAAATTGTAAACTAAATTCTTCAATATAATTCACATCTTGAACTTGATCTATTTTTGTTATTTTTGTATTGTATTTATTCATAATTTTATATAAGTTTATTTATTGAATCCTTTATCAGCTCAAAATTAATATCTTGAATATTGTAATTCTCTAAATATATTGCGTTTGGGTTTCTTGGGGCCCTATTTATTATAGGAGCATAAACTGGATAAGACAAACAAGAATAAAGAGCTAAAACTTTAGCTTTGTAACCAGAAGTAATCCAATTCATTCCAGTATCTGTCGTTAATAAAAACTTACAAGAAAGGGCGATTTTAATATCATCAAAAATACTTCCTCCAATTGGTTCGTATGTAGTGTTTAATCTTGGATGATCCTTTAAGCCAAGTTGAATAGTTTTTAAACCTAAAGAATGTATATAATCGATTATTTTATTTGCAAAATCTTTTGGTATATCTCTAATCGCTCCAACGCTAGAAAAACATGTTAAAGCTACGCAGTCTTTATATTTCTCATCTAATTCGAACCATCTATTAAAAGATATTTGTAGATTTTTAGGGGGAATAAGATCATGCATCATGCAAACTGCTTCTGTGTGATGATACTGAATGTACCAATTATCATATTTATGTTTGGGCATTGGGTTAAATACTTTGTCGAACTTTTTGTCTAAAAGGTATTGTTTATCATTTTCACTAGGCCAATTATCGTAATTTTGCCAAATTTTAATATCATCGATTAATTCATTTTTTTCAAAAATTGGTGCAATTGATTGGTATTTTTTATTAATTCCAAATGTTAAATGAGAATCTGGATAAGTTTCTTTGAAAGCTCTGCAAGCTATCATATTCATAGCTAAATCCCCAATTTGGCCTTGATTAAATCCTATAGCTTTCATTTAATTTTCGTAATATATAGTAGGTAATTCTTGCTTTATTTTCGAATAAAAGTCTTTATCAAAATCTAGCTTATTTTCATCATAGTTCCATTTATAACCACAGTATCCGAAATGCTTTATTTGATATTCATATTTATCTTTACCATTTTCATGTAGCCAAGTCATATGTTTAATATGAGCAATATCTTTGGGTATTTCTAGTTTACTTAAATCTTTATAATTAAATTTATTATTATTTGCATCTTTATATAAAATATCATTGTCCCAATAAAAAGAATCAATACTTAAATCATTAAATTTTGTTTTAAATATCCTAGATGGACAAAACCCATCTATCCATTGTTTACCATCAAATATATAATTTTTAAAATTAATCGTATACCAAAAGTAATTATTATTTAATGTTACGAAATTTATTATATTTTGTATGTCTTGTATCGTGTAAAATTCATCTCCATCAACAAGCCAAATTAAATCACATTCTTTAATTTTAAGATATTGCAAGCAAAGATCTCTGGCGGCGTGTTCTTTTATGTATAGGGGATTTGTAAAAACATAATCTATTTTTTTATTTTTATAAAATTCTATTAAAGCTTCTGTTGTTCCGTCACCGTCTTTATTGATTTCATAATATTCAAAAAATGGTAATGATACAGCGCAGATTTCATTTATAATTCCTTGTTCTTTAGCTTGTATGAATGAATTTAAACTTTGATTTAAATATTTTAAACAATTAAAGGCGCAATAAATTATTCCTATTTTCATAAATTAATCATCTTTTATATTGAATTGTTTATTGTATTTTAATATCGTTCCTAAGTAATTTTTTGGAAATCCAGATCCACCAGCAAGATAGTCTTTGAAGGAAAATGTATATCTAAGTTGGCTTCCGTCTGGTTGATAATTAACTACATCTTTCATAAAATCTTGGCCTAAAACTTCTATTTGAAATAATTCGCTTAATCTAAATTCAAGTTCTACCATGTCTACGAAATATTCTTCTGGAACCACTTCTTTATTTTTGATTTTAGTCATGTACTTAACCATATCATCTAAATTAGATATATCTAAGTTTAGTTTATATTTGCAATATATTTGGAATTTTCTTCTAAGTGTTTCATGGTGATTTACAATTTCTTGTCCATATTTACCATAAACTAATTGGATATCATTACCTAAATAATAACAAAGATAATATTTTGATCCGTTTATTGATCCAAAATACTTTGGTGTGTCTTTCCTTTTATTAATAATATATTTATCTTTATCATCCATTGTAATGATTCGGCCACTTATATTATTTAAACCCCAATGAACTGCGCCGTGAAACTCCATGTATGGATTATATTTAAAAATATATGGTCTTTGATCCCAGTAAAGTGCGCCTATTTCATTTTGTTCAAAATCATTTAATATACTTGGTAACTCTGAAATAAATTCATCGGTCATTGATTCTGGTGAGTCTAAATAAACGCAATATTGTCCATTTTTAATTCCACCATAAAAAAGAAGATGGTTCATTAAAAATCCATGATTAGGAGTCCAATTCTGAGTTATAACTCTACCATTACCTTTATTTGCTTCTAATAACTCTATTGTTCCATCATTACTAGGCAAATTAACAAGAGATACAATTCCGTCAAAAGTAGGATAAATATTCCTTATCATTAAAGAGATATGTTGCTTGCGCTCTTGAGTCATTGTGAGCAAAATAGGTTTTAACATATATTGTATTATATATGTTATTTATATGCTATGCAATATTTATTTTAAACTATTAAAAGCTTCTACAATATTTTGTGCAATTTTTGATTTATCAAAAAAACTAATATAGTCTTTGGCATGATTTCTTGTAATATCTAAGTAGTATTTATAATTATATTCAATCTCCAAAACTTTTCCTGCGATAGAATAAGCATTTGGATCGCATGTTAATTTAAAATCCCAAAATTCTAGGGCTGTTTCATTATCATTAGATAGTATAGGTATACAATTACATATAGATGCTTCTATTGGTGGTAAACCTATGCCTTCTACAAAACTTGGAAATATAATATATTTAGACCTATTGTATAATTCGTTTAAAGTAGAGTCATCTACGATTCCCTTATATATTCCAAAAGATGGGTTATCTGGTCCTACTGTAGTTAATTTATTTGGATCGAATTTTGTAAGATTAAAAAAATCTTTTATTAATGAAAATCTTTTATTAGGGTCATTGGCGCGACCAACATATAAAAATGGTATATCTTTTTTGGAGTTAAGATTGCTTACTTGTTTAATAGCATCATAAATGACATAGCTATCTAAACCTAAATAACTCTTAATGTTATTTTTAACTGTTTGACTATTGCTTAGAATCGAATCTGCCCTAAGAAGCTTTTCTTTAGTTTTGTTTAAATCAAAAAATTGAGTATTAAATAAATGAATTGGCAAATCTAAAACTTTTTGAAAATATTTAGTGTTAGGATATTTTTGTTTAAATTCATAAGCTTTATCTATTTCTGTAAAATCATGAGAATATATAAAATCTGGATTTTCTTCAACAATTTGATGTCCTAAAGAAATTAAAGATTCTTCTATTCTTGAGATTTGATCAAGGTTCTGACTTCTCCATCCAAATGTTTTAATTCTTAAAGACATTTATTTATTATAACCTATTTTTATTTCTGTTATTTCTGCGTTAAAAAACACTTTTTGTAAATTTACTTTACTTGTATATCTTTCGTAATTAGCAGAATCTACTTGTTTGGCTAGTCCATTATCTTTTTGAGCTTTATCCACCAAATCAAAAACTTTTTTATTTGTTATAATTAAGTTTTGATATTGTTTACTTTTTAATATAGTATTTATTTTCTCTGAACCAATTTGAGTCTCTATCTCGTTGTATAACTTTATATAATTATCATTTTTTTTATTTAAAAATGAATTTTTAACTTCTAAAATAGCGAGCATATCAAAAGCATAACCATAATCTACAGAAATTTTTAACATTTTATTCTCCAAAAAATGGGTCTTTACCATTTCTGCCTTCATGATGTCTTCCATCTGAAATTCCGAGATGAATAAATTCTATATTTGTTTTTACTAATCTTGGGTGATTTTCTGGATCTGGTCTAGGACACCATAATTTAAGAAAATCAATATCCACTTCGCTAGCTGAATTACTATCTTTATATAAATTATTTATTCCATGATATCTTGCTATATCACTATTTAAGTTTACACATTGAAAAAATCCACATCCAGTTCCATCTATTGACTCGAAAGATTCTTTATCCTTAATTCCATTGATAAAATCATTATAATCGTTATATGTTGGTATAAATATTCTATAAGATCCATAAAATTTATTTATATCTGCGGTGTTAACATCTAATAATTCTCTAAAATTATTTGGCATGATAATGTCTGAATCTAAAAATACAACCCAGTCCTTGAATTTTAAATTATGTATAGCAAAATTTATAGCCCCGCCTTTATTAAATTTAGCATTATTTTTATAAAAATCTGGATATATTAAACAATTGACATCATGCTTTTTGCACAAATCTTGAGTTTTATTATCGTCTAAAGATGTAACGATGATAATATTATCAAAGTGTTTATTATTTAAAGGTAATGTAATCTCTAAAAAATCTGAATAATTTTTACAAACAATAATTAATTCTATTTTTTTGTTCATTTTGGGTGAAGAGCTAAAAATCCTTGGGCAATAGTTATCACTTGTGAAGTGTGACTATTTTTAAATAGCTCAATTGCTTTATTTAAAATTGTTCTATACTCTGGTGGAACAGCATCTGGTCCAAGTCTAGCTACAGAATCTTCATAACGATCCTGATTATCATATAGCATTGCATCGTCTAGAAGAATAAAATCTTTCGCTCCTTTATCTGTTCTGAGTTCTTTAATAATTTTTAATTCGTTTAAAGCTGGTAATCTAGTTTCTGGATCACCATCAGAATGTTTCGTGAGAGGTTTATGGCCAAGATTGTAATCGCTATTCGCAAAATGACTATCTAACCAAAAGAAAATTGGATCATTTAATGATAATCTTGGAAGTATTGATTTTAACAAATCTGGTCCTTCTGCATGAAAAATATTTACTCGACCATCAAAAGAAAACGTTCTTTTAGAGTGTTCTGCTAGCTCTTTGTCTATATCACATGAAATGAGTATTTTTTGTCCATATTCGGGTTGAATCATTCTCATTAAACCTGATCCTAATCCAGTACCAGTTTCAAAAAAAATTCTAGTATTATATTTAAAAATCCAATCAATTGTTTGAATATCTCTTAATGCACTCATAGTTCTCCTTATTATTTATTTATTGTTGCCCAACTTTCATGGGATGTAAAAACTAAATCTAGGGAACAAGACGCTATTGCGTTTTGAACTGAACTCCAGCTCAAATCGTGTCCAGCGATAATTCCATTTTTTTTAACTTTTAATCTCCATGAATTTATGTCTTTTATTACGGCTGCTTCTTGATGATTGCCATCTATATAAACAAAATCTAATGATTCATTTTCAAAATCATTCAATGCTTCTTCTCCTGTTTTCTTGATATGAATTATATTATTAATATTAATAGTTCTATTTTTAAAAGTTTTCTCGACCTCATTAAAATCAATGCTGGAGGCTAAATCGTTTTGATCATAACCATTTTGCCAAGGATCAATTGTATAAACTTTTTTAAAATATTCGCTCATTATGACTGCATTTTCTCCAGCGAAAGTTCCAATTTCCACAGTTAAGTTCATATCTATTTTCTCTTTGGCCCATTGATATAAATCATGGACTTCTTTAATTGAATGTTCTGGTCGCATTGTAGGTATACTCATATTTATTGCCCCCAAACTTTAACTGGAACTGCTTTATGAGCGCGAATGATATAGTTTTTTAATTGAGATAAAGCTTGATATCTGAAATCATTATTTGAACCGCATAAGTGTACTAATAAATCTCCAGATTTATAATTATGTTTTTCGGGATCAAAATCAAAATGGAAATGAGAATTAAATTTTCTGTGACTACAAATTTGAGTTATCTGCCTATATTCAGGATTAATTTTTAAAAGTTTAATAATTGCGTCTTGCTCCCAATACCCATTCCAATAAAACTCTTTTTGGTCATAAATATCATTTAAAAATTTTATAGTTTTTTCGTCATTCTTATAAAACATAGAACCAGTATTAATTCCATCTATAGATCCGTTTAAACTACTTAACATTACGCAATAATCATCATTTATAATATCTTCTATTTTAATTGAATGATTCATTATCATTGTGTCTATATCCATTGTCCAAACCCAATCGTATTTTGAAATATTATCAATTGTATATTTTATTTTACCCCAAGGCGCACCTTTAGATGGATCTTGCCATTCTTCTACTATGCAATCGTATTTATGTGTTTCGCAATATTCTTTTATTATTGGCTCAACTATACTTTGTAATTCTTTGAAAGAATTACCATTATGAGATTTATTATCGTATGTAGATACTACTAAAGCTTTCATATTTAATATTTAAAAAGAAATATATCCTTCCAATTATTATAGCCATTTTTTATTGATTCTAAAAGCTTTTTTCTATCAATTAGCGTTGTCTCTGGATTCTTTATGTTTGCTACTACAAGATTAACTAAATCTGTATATTGGGTATTAATATCAATACATTCTTCGTAATCTTCTTTCCATCTGCTGATCCAAGGAATCTTATTGAATTGAGGGTCAAGAACTAGCCTCGGAATACCCATTTGATAAGCGATATGACTTGGCCCATTACAAGTGAATATACCATAACAACTTTTCTTTAAATATTCTAAAGAACCAGAAAAAGTAGGGTTATCATCAATTAATACATTTGATGGAAAATTAACATCAAAATTCCCAAGGTTATTAATAGGTTTATCCCAAGCCTTAACCAAAGGAAAGTATATAGTGTAATCTGGTAAAAATTCCGCTAATAGTTTTAATAGGATAGGTATATTATAATAAACATAACCTTCTGTGGTACTGCATAGTCCGCAATAGATAATCTTTTGTTTACTGGCAAAGTGTTTTACTAATGATCTTGTTTTTTTAATCAAAGAGATATTTAAATCATACTTCTTGTAGTCTAGAGCTAATGGATTCCTGTAAAGGAGATCTGGTACATTATATGTAATATTATTTGACCCATAATGATCTTGTAATTCTTTTTTTAAAGAATCATCTGAGATTACGGCGTTTTCATGCGAATATCTCTCTTCTATTTTATACAGATCAAATTCATGATGAAAAACGCTATATAACGGTTCAAAAACGGTTTGTCTAGTAGATATTAAATTGATATGAGGAACATCTTTTTGTTTTAATAGATAAGATATCTGCAAAGAGAGGATACAGTCTCCTAGACCATGTCCGCCTATATTTATTAATTTAGAATCCACCTAAGTATTGTAGGTGAATTTTATAAAGAAGTCAATTAACAAATATTCAAACCAATGTTAAAAGATCTCTCGGCTAATAAAATACTGTTCTATATCTTTTATGATATCTTCACTTTTGATATATATAACTCCATCATTATTATAATCTAAAAAAGAAGTATCAAATTTGTATTTTTTGAGTAGTTCGTGTCTTGATAAGTACTTTTTAGAATCCCAATCTCCATGCCAAAGATGAACTATCGAAGAATTTAAATAATTAATTTTTGCATCTTTGAATTGATTATAATAATCATAAATCTCTTGACCATATTTTAACGAATAAATGGGATTTAGACTGTGTTTTTTTAGAATTCTTTCTTCGCTTAAAGATTGTCCTGCTGATCTTGCTATAATTGAGTCCCCAGAGCCAATAATATTGTAGTCCCATAATTTTTTTATTTTATCGTAAAATTTTCTATTAACCGCCCATCCAAATCCAGTATGACCATTTTCTAGTTTATTATTAATCAAATTAAATAAATAAGAATAATGCGTTTTTATTACATCTTCTTTGTTAAGGCAAATAAGATTATCTTTTTTCAAATCTGCGGCATGATCAAATATTTGTACAATATCATATTGTTTTAACGATAAAATAATTTTATTTACCCAATTATTGTCCATAAATAAAATATCTCCATCTATCCAAGATATGTACTCTGCATCTTTTGGTAAATGATTTTGTATTATTAAATTGATAAGATTTTCTTTAACCCAAATTCTTTGAGGTATGTTGTATTTTATATGCTTCCATGCTGTATTTGAGTAATCTTGTAAAGGGTTTTGTTTTTCAAAAATTCCTTCAACAAGTATAATTTTTAAATTATTTACTTTTGAATATCTTTTAAAAAATATTTGCAGATTTTTTTCTCTGTAAAGATTATTTAAATAATTGTAGTATGGTATTATAAGGTATAAATCGTTCATGTTTTTATATATAGTTTTTTAATATATCTATAACGTCTTGACTTTTGACATTTAAATTTTCGTCTTTTTTTACATCTATAACTTCGTAATTTTCTTTTTTTAAGAAAAAGGTTGCATTAGCTTTATATAAATACCTGATGGTTAATCTGCTATTTAACTCTAAGAGCTTACAATTCTCATTACAATACATGGCGTTTAAAAATAATGACCCATGCAAACCAAATATAAATTTAGCTTTGCTAAATAAAAAAATTATTTCATATAAACTTTCGTCTCCATTTATAATTATAAAATTTTTATCTTTTAAATATTCTAATAAAATTTGTTCGTCTATTATTCGTCTACCCCATCTTGTGTTTTTATTTCTAGAAAGATAAAGGTTTATTTCTTTTAAACTTTTATATTCATCCATATGAATTAATGTTTTTTGTTTTATTTTATTAATATGTTGAATGTGTGATTCGCGAGAAATGCATTCGTAAGCTCTTGGTGAAAATGGAAATATTATTTTTTTAAAAAATAAAAATTCTCCTAAATTATTTGGCACAATACATTTATCTGGATTTATATCAAAAGCTTTCAAATACGTATTAAAATCTTTTATTAGTCTGTTGTCTGATATTAAATGTAAGAAATCTTCTTCATTTTTCATTTTTTTAAAAACTATATTTTTTTGAAGATAATCAAAAATATGACCAAATGAGTATGTGTCTTTTGGGGTTAATAAATGTATAGATTGTTTTTGAATTTTAATTATTTCATCTTTATTTATTTTTTTAAGTTTACCATCAATTTTTTTTTGTAAATAGTCTATTCTTTTATTTAATTGTTCTGCTCTTTTGTTTTGAGGAAAAAAAGACATACACTTGGGTATCCAATAACAATAATCATCAGCAGTTTCTTTTATTATTTTAAAATCTTGATCAATTAATACTCCTGATTCTGTGTCCAAATAGACGTTTTCTAATATATATGCTGCAGCTTTTTTGTCTGAAAATGGTCTGAAAAGAAATTTACCATCTTCGAGATGACCATTTATGTAAACTGGTTGAATTTTAATTGCATCCATATTATATATCATAATAATGATAATACTAATCTAGTGTAAAATCTAATATATATGACCTTATCTACTACTTTAATTTGTTTTGCTGTATTGGTTTATATATATTATTTAGTAGAGAGAGTTAAGTAAAAATTATACAGTTGAGCTTACAATAAGTGCTCTGCTCGTTACCGAAGATTCTATTTAAAAACTACGTTAATCATTCCGCCATTATTATTTGGCGCAACTCTTATGTTGAATGCTCTGATATCTGATACTTGCTTGCCTTCTGGTAAATTCAAATCAACAGAACTTAAAAAAGTAATGAAGTTTTGAAGTTGTTCGTTGGTGATTCTACTACGAGCCATTTCTAAAGAATTTGGCGTTGGTGCTTGATCTACTTTTTGTAGGTTAATTGGATCCATAAATGTAATTACACTTTATAATTGATTAATCCACTTGAAACTTTGACTAATTTGTTCTGAAAATTCTTTTCCTAGGACTTTGTTCCAATCTTTTTCTAGAGGTTCTACTTTATTCCTTATGGTGTGATCTCCATATGGCCAACCAGCTTCATGTTCTGTTGTGTACTGTTCTACGTTATCAAAATCATGTTTTGGAGCTTTTAATTCTAAATAATCCCATACTCCATCCATGGCTTCTTTTGGATTTTCTGTAAGGTTTTCAAAATTAACAAAATATAATTTATCTTTGTATCTTTTAACCGCGTCAGATAATCTTTCAACAGCAATTCCAAGCGGAGGAATGTTAAGCCAGCCTTGAGCTCTCTTCTCTACAGTAGTCCAATTTTGAGGATTTTGTTTTTCAACACCAGTAAATGGGAATGGATGCTTTTGCCATTTCTTTTCAAAAGAAGAAAGGATGCCACGCATATCACGAACTGGCACTAGCACTTTGGCGTTAGGCCAAATTGCAAAGAGCATATCAAGATGCCCAACCCAAGAACGACATTTATCAGCTACTATAGGTCTATCTGTTAATCTATTAAAAGCATTTTCACATCCACCCTTCACGTAGTCATAGAATAAAGTCTCGCCATCTCTGGGGTTTGGAATAGTCTTAAACTCTTCTGTGCTATGAAATTGTCTGGCAATATAACCTATTTCATGAAGTCCACTAGTGGCGGTTGAATGAACTTTAGGATTTTGTGCTATAAGATTCATTAATAATGTTGATCCTGCCCTAGGCAGCCCAGATACAAAGTGAATTGTTTTACTCATATACATATTATATATTCTATAATATATTTTGTCAATTAAAATGAAAATTAAGTCAAATCTTTGATGATTATAACGCCAGTCTTTCCTTGAAACGTTACGCCCGGGCTAGGTGCGGCAGTCCAAGTGTTATCTGATATTCTTGCATGAATGGTCAATGCACCAACACCAAAAAACGCATTATTAGCAACAAAAGCTGTATATGTTGTGTAGCAGTTCACTGTGGTAAGTGAAGAATTATTTCTAAATGCGCCCTGCCCAATGGTTAAAACAGTACTTGGTATAGTCACTGAAGTTAATGAATTGGCAGTAAACGCATAATTCCCAATGCTATTTACGTTGCTGGGTATAGTCACTGAAGTTAATAAATTGTTACTAAATGCACCAACACTAATGACTTGGAGACTGTTACCTATGGTCACTGAGGCAAGTTGATTGTTATAAAATGCGCCATTCCCAATGGTTAAAACACTGTTTGGGATAGTTACTGAAGTTAATGAATTGGTACTAAACGCATAATTCCCAATGCTAGTCGCAGTGTTGCTTATGGTCACAGATGAAATTGAATTGTTAGCGAATGTATAACTTCCAATAGTTTGGACACTGTTGGGTATGGTTAATGGGCCGCCAATTTGATTATAACCGAATGCATTATTGCCAATGGTCTGAACACCGTTGGGTATGGTTAGCGAGGTAAGTAGATTGTTATAAAATGCGCTCTGCGCAATGGTTATGACACTGCTTCCTATGGTCAATGTGTCCATTTCATTGTAAGAAAATGCGTTGCTGCCAATGGTTATCACGCTATTGGGTATGGTTAGTGAGCCAATTGAATTGTAATAAAATGCGTTGCTGCCAATGGTTATCACGCTATTGGGTATGGTTAGTGAGCCAATTTCATTGCGAGCAAAACCACCAATGGTTGTAAGATTGTTGCCTATTATGGTCAATGAGCTAATTGAATTCTCTTTAAATGCATCCTCTCCAATAGTTGTAACACTGCTTGGGATAGTAACACTAGTTAATGCTGAATAAGCAAACGCATAACTTCCAATGGTTGTTACGCTAGTGCCAATAGTGAGTGTGTTTAGGTTGCATTCATTAAACGCTTCAGGCTCAATGGTTAAAACGCTGTTGGGAATTGTGATGCTGGCTAGACCGCAACCTTCGAACGCTTTACTTGCAATGCTCGTAAAGCTTACATTGGTTGGTAAAGTAAGCGTGGTTAGGCTAGTACAATCTCGGAACGCACTAGCCCCAATGCTCGTTACGCTGTTGGGTATAGTAACGCTACTTAGCGGCAGGTAAGCAAACGCATAACTCCCAATGCTTGTTACGGTAGAAGTTGGTGTAAAGGTTACTGTGCCTAGGTTGGTGCCTCTGAACGCATAATATGGAATGCTATTTACGGTATTTGGGATAGTGATGCTGGTTAGGCTAGAGCAGTTTTTGAATACAGCATCCCCAAGAGTCGTTACACTTGTTCCAATGGTGACTGTGGCTAGGCTTGCGCAACCTTGAAACGCATAACTCCCAATGCTTATTACGTTATTGGGAATAGTGATGCTGGCTAGACCGCAACCTTCGAACGCTCTGTTCCCGATACTATTCACATTATTGGGGATTGTAATGGAATTAAAAATAGTGTTTTGAAACGCATAATCACCAATGCTTGTAACGCTAGAATTTGGTGTAAAGGTGACTGTGGCTAGGCTAGAGCAATTTTGGAACATATAATTTCCAATGTTAGTTACGCTGTTACTAATAGTAGCTGTGGTTACGCTGGTGCAATCTCTGAACGCATAACTTCCAATGCTTGTTACGCTGTTGGGGATTGTGATGCTGGTTAGGCTGGTGCAACCTTTAAACGCATAAGTTCCAATGCTCGTTACGCTGTTTGGTATGGTGATGGTAGTTAGGGCAGAGCAACCTCGGAAAGTATAACCACCAATACTCGTAAAGTTTATATTAGTTGGTAAAGTCGCTGTGGCAAGGCTGGTGCAACCATCGAACGCATAAGTTCCAATGCTCGTTACGCTGTTGGGGATTGTGATGCTGGCTAGGCCGGTGCAAACCTCGAACGCATAACTCGCAATACTAGTTACGCTTGAAGTTGCCGTAAATGTAATCGTGGATAGGTTTGGGCAACTACTGAACGCAGAATCTCCAATGCTGGTCACACCAGTACCAATGGTGACTGTGGTTAGGCTGGTGCAAGACTCGAACATATATGCGCCAATACTGCTGGTTACGCTATTTGGAATGGTAATGCTGGTTAGACTTGCGCAACCTCTGAAGGCATAATCTGCAATACTTGTTACGCTATTAGGGATAGTTACACTAGTTAAGCCAGTATAAGCAAACGCATAACTTCCAATGCTCGTTACGCTGTTGTTGTTGGCAAAGATAACAGAGGCAACAGTAGCTTGGTTTGCTACCCAATTATCGGGTATGTTTCCTGTATTTGTTGAGCCGACTTGGTTACCAGAAGAGTTGAAAGCTCTTGAGGTGGTGATGAGTTCAAACGTTCTTGGAATTTTGAAGGTTGTATTTTTTTTAATTATTATTGACCTCGCTGGTAGCGACCCTGTAATATAAGTATTACCGTAGGCAGGTAGAATTAAGATGGGTACTCCAGAACCTGTTGTGTAAATCCATCCAGTTGTAGGTATGGTCTTTGAATCAGAGGTTAAGTTAGTTGCTACAACTCCTCTACCGCTTAATAACCAACGATTTGTTGAAAAGTTCCAAATTAAGTTATACTCGTTATCATCATTATCAATATTATAAAAATATGAATTTGTAACTTTATAAAAAAGATGAGTACCGTAATTAGAAAAAGTAATCTCAAGGCCACTAACGCTTTCCACTGGAATACCTTGACCATCTCTTTTAACTATAAAAGCCATAAACTATATTACACTAGTCTTTTAAATAGGTTTTAATATCTTTTATTAGCTTTTTTCTATTATTTCTTTCTAAAACCGTTATTAATGTGGCTAATGATATTGGAAAAGCAAACCTAAGAAAGAATTGAAGGTGATCTTCTTTACTTAATAAATCAAAGTAATTAAAGTAAAGGTCACTTAGCCCCCAAAGCGTGAAAAGTATTGCAGGGACAAAAGTGATAAAAAAGAACTTATCATAGGATTTTAAATCAGCCCACCAGTTCTTAATTTTGATCGCCATACATAGGCTTACACAAGATTAAATTGGAGTTGCTTCTTTAGGGTTTGGATTCGAATTTACTGATGGTATAAGTTGAGGGTTAAATTGTTGAGGTCCAAATGGCTGGGAGATATTGCTGGTACGATTTTCAGATCCACTCTCAGCATTAACATCTAAAGCAGGATCAAGCTCTGTTTCTGTTTTAGATTCAAATCCTTTTGATTCAACTTCTACTGATCCACCGCCAGATGGAACATCATAGCTTTTGCCCATAATATCAAAAGATATTGGAACTGAATGTCCAGAGCTAACTAAAGTTATCTTGCCATTTTTGTCTTTGTTGATTGATATTTTGATTTTATCTTCAGCATAAGAAGATTGAATTAAAATCGCGGCTAATAGTATATATATTAATTTTTGCATAAATTTGTTTTTAATCTTACTTCTTTTATCATATAGCCTACTGATACATAGATTGCTTCATTATAAATTGGATTAGATGGTTTATGGCTATTTAAATTTAATATCCATTTATGAGAATCTAATCCTATAGGCTCAATACCTTTGGTAAAGCATGAAGCCTCTTTTGTAACATATACAAACTCTAATCCAGATTTTTCTATATCTTCTTTTAATGTAGACTCAGGCATATAAGCCAAACAAAAAATAAGCCCTGTTATAAAGATGCTAAATGTATAATAAATTTTATTCATTGAATTGTAAAGATAGAATATCTTCCTTTTCCTAAGCATTGATAATAGTAACTATACTTCTCTTCTCCAACTTTATGAACTCCGAAAACTTCATCTTTAAAGTAATCCTTTAAACTAACTGTATCGTGATCTCCAACATGTTTTTTAATCCAAGTAGAAACTTCACCAACGTTTCCTTCAAAGACTACTACTTTTCCATGACTTGTGTATTGCATTTTTCTGTTCCGCTAGCTGTTTGTATATCTAAATTGTTTTTAGTTTGTTTAGCCACGATTGATCCTATCATACTTAATATAAGAGCACAAGCAAAAATTAAAGCATAATGAGTTTTTTGTTGAGCTTTCTTTTGGGCTCTATATTGATGAAAATTACTTATGAATTCTTCTGTGTCTCTTTTAGAAGGTAGACTATTTTCATAATTACTTAATAATAGGTTTCTCATTTGATTTTCCATTGTTTTATTTTACCTAGCTTTTGTATCAGATTCTAATATTACACTTCCATCTGTTCTTAACAAATTTCTTGTGATTCCATGTGGATTTTTAATTGTTTTATCTAAAGCACCACTAGAATGATTAGTAAAAGCTTTGGTAAAATCAACTAAGAAATAATCATTTGCATCTAATGTTAATATATTTTTTGGATTGTCAATACCATAAATACCGCCTGCTCCACCAAAGCAAGATCCTCTTTTCCAAATAGTAGGGTATTTTTCATTGTGCGCAGGACAACTAAATACCGTATTGGCTTTCTTTTTTTTGCCTGTGTATGTAACAGGAATATAATTGGTAAGATAATATTCTATGTTAGATTTATCCACGACATTTTGAGTTGTGCCACCAAATCTACTGTCGCTAATGAACGAGTTTATGGTCTGACCATCAGAACCGGGAGGCAAAATATTATTATTGTCAGTTGCAAATAATAAAATTGATGCACCAACTTGTTTCATATTTGATGCGCAAATAGCTTGAGATGATTTACGCTTCACGGCCCCAAAAGCAGAAAATGACAAACTCATCACAAATGTCATTATAACTATTACAACTGCCATTTCAACTAATGTGAAACCAAAGAGTTTTGATAGTCTTGGGTTTTTAAAAACCTTGTTGGAGGTTTGCATTTTTTTCTCCTCATGATTCTGAGTGCTATCAAACCAAAAGCACCACCCAACACAAGCGATAATGTAGAAGGTTCTGGTATAACATTTACTATTCCATCTGCATTAAAACTATTAACATCCCATGTGAGATTACTGTTTGCTGTATCAAGATCGGGTAGAGCAGCAAGAAGTACTGCATTGTCAAATGCTGATACATCTATAGAAGCAAAATCAAACAAGTCGTAAACATCTCCCATAGCATAAGTATAATTATCTAAAGTTTCAAATGTAAATGCAGTACTTGCTCCAAGCGTTAGTAACGTAGTTACATTTATAGCATCGTAAGTCGTGCCTCTGGTAGTTGGTGCACCTAATTGGAATTGGAATGTTCCATTACTTCCATTTAACTCGTAGGCAGTTAGCAGACCCGGACTATTGCCCGGGGCCACAATACCGCCATTTAAAGTTAAACCTTGCACAATACCAGAGCCACCTAATGTACCCCCTGAATTTACTATAACGTCTCCTGCGTTTCCATTGACTGATAGTAAGCTTCCGTTAATTGTTGCGCTTCCAATTGTTCCACCTAAATTTACTGTGCTAGTTCCAGAATTTATTGTAGTTGTTCCTGCTGTGCCAGAAACCAATAGAGTACCACCGCCTACTGTTATAGACCCAACTGTACCGCCACTATCTACAAGTAAACTTCCGCTATTAACAATTACTCCACCAGCAACTCCTTTGACTTGTAAGGTTCCACCAGAAACTATAGAAGAACTTGATAAAATAGAACCAGTTGTATTAACTAATAATTTTCCTTCTTGGATTGTTGTATTTCCATTATAAGAATTTATTGCTTCAAAAGTAGTTGTTCCAGTTCCTGTTTTCGTTAGTCCTCTTAGTACAGATGCTGTATTAAGCAGAGATCCTTTGAAGAGAAAATCACCAGCCCCACCAATAGTATTCACATCTGCAACTGTTGATCCAATGTCTAATGTACCATCGAACTGCACAGTTAAATTCGTGCTGTTGTTCATCAATCTTCTGCCACCGCTGGTATCTGTAGATGATGAGAGTGTGTTAGCAACATTGGTGAATTGTAACAATGTTTTGCCTCCTCCATGATTAGTGAAGCTCATGTTGTTGCCTTGATATTGATTCACAATAAAAGTGGTAATAGCATCTGGATTAGATCCTAACAAATCCAATGTGCCCATAGTGGCTGTACTGCTTGATCCCTTGAAGCTGTTTGCAACAGACAGACCATTGGTCGTGTTGATTACCAGTTTAGGGGTAATTGTTGTTCCAGTTGCAGCTGCTATTGTTATTAGACCTGTACCTAATCCAGTACCACCATTCACATTCACAGTGCCTCCTCCTTTGATTTCAAAACCTCCACCCAGAGTGTTGGTGCCATTGAATGTGACTGTGCCATTGCCTGTGTATAGCACTTTGCCAGCAGTGGAAGAACCTCCTTGTTTCAATTCATTGTTGAATGTGAATGTACCATCACCTGCTAATGTAACAGTTCTGGATGTACTAGAAGATGCAGTAGTGAGTGAAGCCACATTGTTGAACACCAATCCACCTCCTGCAGTTTGAAACCAAGTATTACTGTTATTAGCGTTTTCTACTAATATATTAAATGTCTGAGTAGCAATAGAATTGTTGGTAATACCTCCGCTGGATGACAATGTTTGGGCACCATTAAAACTATTGATTAAATACGGGTTTGCGTTTGTGAGAAACGTTATGTTTCTTGCGGCTCTTGTAGAAGTTAATATAACAGTATTATTATTTGCTCCAAAATTACCAAATTGAATTTCATCTGTTGTAGTACTAGAGCTAGTTGATGAAGGTTGAACTCCATTAGTCCAGCTTGTTGGTGATGTCCAATTTGTTCCAGTATTATTCCAAAGAAATACTACTGCATGAGATTCTTGGACGGCTCCAGACATTAAAAAAGCCGCAATTAATTTTGCGGCTGTGCTTTTTAGTACCTTTTTTAATAGGTTATTTTTCATATACAGTTACTCCTTCTTGTCTTCATCTAAGTGAATAGACACCTCTTTGTAGATTTTGTTCATTTTATTTTTCTTTATTTTTTGAACGTATGTCCAGTCATTTAGCATAAAGTCCTCTACCACTATTATAGGATAAGTTTTATTGATGTACAACTTAATTTTTTCCCTATATTCTTTTTTATTTCCAATTTGACATATTGGTGATGTTCCCCAGTTTGGATCATAGATCCATAAGTTATTCTTATACTCAAAAACACAAACGGCATGACCAATTATATTATCTATATCGTCTTTGTAATAAAATGTAAAACCATAAACATTGTTCCATATATCATTGTTTGTTTCTAATAAGAGATTACATTGAGATGCATAAATCATAGCATCAACAAAACAAGAATTTGGAAGGTTAGTCATGTTATTATATTTTTTCAATTCAAAACCAATTTTTAAACAAGAGACCCAAGATACGATTAATGTAACCCCAACAAGTAATGTTTTTGTTTTCCAATTCCAAAGTTTATTTAATAAATTTATCATCCAACTCGTATTTAAAATAAAAATTTTTTAATCTTTTATTTGTCATCTTATGACTTACACTATTATTTAATAATGAAGATAATTAAATCCTTTATGTTTTTTAAGGTAATTTAATATTTCTGGTGGTATTTTTGTTAATTGTCCTTTTTTAATACTTTCAATATTCTCTACATTGTATCCTTTTTTAGCAAGAAAATCATAAAAGAGTTTTTTATTATATGAATGAAATGGTTGATTTGAATTAAGTTGCCATTCTGTACGGCCATGTAAAGTATGAAAAGATATATTATCTATTCTAATGCCGTCTGTTATAAAAAGAAAAGCAATATCCCAACTTGGTGACCCTATAATAAAATCTGGTATATTATCTTTATTTTCTTGATACCATTTTTTTGTTATACCAAATAAATCACAACATAATACTGGTTGGTATTTTATATTTTTAAGTTCGCTTTTATTATATTTTTTAATTCTTTCTACGTTTTTTCTAACTGAAAAAAAATTTTCATTTGGGAATGTATCAAAATCTGTAATTAAACCTATATCAGTATTTGTATATAAAATAATATCATCATCATTTATGCATTTAGAATAACCTATATCAAGTATATCTTTGAGATATGGAAGATTATGGATATTTCTTTTTAAATCTGAATCATTTATAGGTATATTAATTATGTCACTACGATTCCAAGACTCTAAAGCATTTATTATTCTTGAATGTCCTATATTATGATTACTAAATACTCTATATACCATAATATATTATATAAGAATTTAAATTATTTTATATTTTTCTTAATTAATTCCTTAGAAACGCAATCATCAATTGGGCCTGTCATTTGAGCTACAGATTCATCTTCTTTATTGAACATTACATAATTATGAATTGTTATCATGTAATCTTCTGCTAATGCTGCGGTTTGTTGCAAGAATGGTTCTGTTAGATTTTCTTTTACCATTGGGTCATTTAATTTATTTAAAATGTTTTGAGCGTGAACTTGAATTGAATTTATAGATCCTACGATCATTTCATAAAAATCTTCTTTGTAATCTTCTAAATCTTCAATTTCTTCTGCTTGAGATAAAGAAGCGTCAATTTTAATAAGTTCGACTTGATCAAATTCTGTTTCGCCATCCCATTCGTATTCTTCGTTTAGGTAGTCTGATCCTTGGGCTTTTTTAAGAGCTTCTTGACTTGGGCGATCCTTTGAGCCTTTTGGCGCTGGGCGATAATTTTTACCCATTCTTTTTTTCTTTTGTTGGATGTTATACCAAAGACCTTTATTCTTAGCTTGAACGTCTATTTCTAAAGTAATTTCTTCTTCATTTTCAACTGAGCCGCAATTTGGTTTACCACATGATCCTGTGATTTTACTAACTGGTTTTGCGCTCCACATTTTGCAACTCCAATAGTTAGCTTTATATTTTGGACCGGGATTATCACAGCCATGTCTTGCTCTAAAAGATTTGCGTCTTTCGGGATTATCTCTTTTGATAGACATATTTGGATCGCCAAAAGTAACTTTTACAATATTACCTTTATCGTTTTTTACATAAACGCCGAATTTCTTTTTGCTTCCAGAAGGAAGACGAAATGGTTTATTAAGTGGCGCCTTGCCTTTTTTTGCTGCTAGTATATTTTTTGAGAAATCAATTTCCATATTGTTTAATATAATTACACTATTTTTATGCAACAGTGATTGGGAAAATATTTATTACACGGCTGGACAAACTTTCGTAGCTGTATAAGGAGATGGCCATACGGCTTGCCAAGGAAATTGTGAAACAGTTGATGATGTCGCAAGTGGAATTCCAACATTGGTGTAAATCCATGGACTAGAAGTATTCGCCCTAGATAATGTTTCATCAAAATAAGTATAAAGATTTTCGTTTTCACGAGTTAAGACTCGTGATCCAACAGACCACCCTACCATTATAACTTTAGCATCATTATTAGCACAGTCAGCAACGGTTGGATATTGAGAGCTAGAAGCTACCGATCCTACGTTAGTTATAATAACATCTTCAGGACTAGAATCTTTTGTTGGGTCATTTGTATTAGCTAATAATAATAAAGTTGTACCAGATATATATCCCAAAGGAGCTGTGGGCTCGAATGGACTAGCGTATTGATAAAAAAATTGATTATCATTAATTCTTAAGTTTGTTATGTATCCTTGATAATCATAAGCTCCAATATCCCAAGGAGTACTACCACTATCAAAAAGATTACCAATTGTTATAACGCTATATTCAGTATCGGGTGGAGAATAATCAACAAAATTTGCATCCAGTACTCCATTAATAAAAATAGACAATGTAGATGTTCCATCATATGAAACAGCAACATGTGTCCATTCATCTAATGGTATTTGACTAATTGAATTAAAAAATCTAGCCCCTCCAAGAGTACTATTATAGCGATAAAATGTTAATTTATTATTGAATAACTGCAATGACCAGTTATTTCCGCCACCTTCAGTATCTCCAATAATTATATCTCCATAAGTACCTTCAGGATTTCCGTTAGCATCTAGGCCAGCAATCGTCTTTATTGATGTAGGTTTTATCCAAGCTTCTATAGTGAAAGGTTCAGCAGCTAAAATACTTATTACTTCACTTCTTGGTAATTGTAAAAATTGATTTGGATCATTAAAAAATAAGCTTCCAACTGATGTAGTAGTCGTAGTATTAGTAGTCGTAGTATTAGTTATCTGAGCGCAAGATGAAGACTTTTTTCCTCTTCTAAAAGCCCCAAGTTGTTTTGTTTTTTTGACTATCATATAGCCAATATAAAGTTAAATTAACTTCTTTCCCAGCAAATATAATTTGGGTTAACTCCACTAACGCTAACTATTCCTACATAATTAAGATCGCTTAAGCTTCCACCATCACCGCCTCCAGCATTAGTGCTCGAAGCTAGAACAAAATTAAATGAATTACCCGCAGCAGAAGCTCCATATTTTACATGAAGATGAGATGTTGATAAATTTTGAATATAAAGTTCTTCGCGATCAGCATTCGCTTGTAAAACTGTTCCATTTGTTCCGCTTACTGTAAAATTAGATATTGGGTCTGCTGGAGTAGCATCGTAATCTAAATTTAATCTTTTTTCAGAAGCATCTGTTGTTGTGAGGTTAGACATATGAAATATGATTACACATTAAATATAAAAATTGATAAGATTAAATTATCTATCTTATTCGATAAATTTCTAATATAAATGGAGGCCAAGAGATTCGTTTTTACTTGGACCCGGTATGAATTGAACATACGTCTTTTAAAAATCCAAATTAAAATACTACAAGTTTAGCTCTTTTTATTTTTAGCTTTGTATAGATAAAGAACAAACATACTTAGCGAGTTTATTTTTGATATTGAATAAAAAAAGAATAAAAAAACTCTTTAAATTCAAACATCTAATTACGCAATATTCTATTAGATGTGTCATAGATATCACGCTGTAACTTAAGCTACAGAAGCGGTCAACTCAACAAGAGAAACTCTTGCTGAAATGTGACCTTTATATTTTGCTGTTTTGGCAGTTGATATAATTGAAACTTTTTAAGGAGTCCTCGCTTCAACCTCCACTTGCATTTTAATTCATATCTCTAAAATCGAAACCAGTACGGGCCCAATAAGAAAGAACTAACTAACCTTACACATTATAAAGCCTTTAATAATCTCTGGCAATCTTTTTTATAAACAAAATTAAATTTAATTCTTGAGCCATTCATATCAGATATTAATTGGGGTATTGCAATACATGGATATTGTTCTGGTAGTTCGTAGATATTATCATTACTAATATTATAATATTTAACACATTTACTTGAGTAAGCTGACCATCTGGTTTTATTTTTTACTATTTCCATTTATATTATTATAAATAAAATTTGACAAAAGATCAAATCTAATCTATTATAAGTGAACATAGTTCCCAAATAGGACAGTTTGTTGATGTCAAAAAATCAACTATCAATCCCTGAGATAGCAATGTCATAAGGGCTGACAACTATTAAAACCTTCATTTGTACATAATATGGCTAAAGA
>Ga0181348_1000007_pt1 | contig 85418 bp, 74 predicted proteins | sample Su13VDMM110DN_FD_130092 | JGI IMG/M metagenome (GOLD analysis project Ga0181348, IMG submission 130092) | Freshwater viral communities from Lake Michigan, USA - Su13.VD.MM110.D.N | ecosystem: Environmental > Aquatic > Freshwater > Lake | place: USA: Michigan | collected 2013-07-16
CTTCTGGTAAATCAACTAATGGTTGATACTTAGTAATTATACTTTTAGCCATTATGACACCTATCATAATACTGCCAAGGATTACTGTAAATATAACAGTAAGATAATAAAATGTTTTCATAATTTAAGTTTTAGCTATTATAAAAGTTAATAAATATAATAAGACTCTCAGCAGGTTTTTCAACCAATAATATAAATATTATCTAGCAGGACTGAGAGTCTATTATGCACCTATGTCAAGATGTAATGGGATATAATGAATAAAGGTCCTATCATATAAATATCAGCTTATATGAAAAGATTCTAGGCAAATGCTCAACTCCTTAAAATGGTGTACACTACAAATGAATGAAGTGTAACCCAGAGACTACTGATATGTAATAGATACATTTTGTATGACCCTCTTTTGTCAGGTTTATTCATTATAAATTGTTTATACTTAATAGTATATTAGTAGCATTGAGAGGATTCACACCTCCAACTTAGGCTGATGTTTTGGATGCCCACGTTATAATATTTAACTACAATGCTTATATGGTAAACAGCACTTCTCCTCTTATTTTTGTAGTTGTCGAGGATATAGAAGTACTGTTTGTGTAGTTGTATTAAGTTACCTGCACACTCATGAGTAACAGACATCATTTTAAGTGAACCAAATATATACCTCCAGCGCTGAACTGAGTATATAACAAAGGGCTGATGACTTAGGGGTTGTACTATAATTATTCAATATAATTGCCCACTGACAATTAACAACTTTGTTGTGTAAATTCTTGAATATAATAGTATTATAATGATTTAATGTAAATTATTAGTTTACTGAATAAACTCTTCTTTTTTGTATTATTAAATACAATAAGGCTTGGTAAATAGTATGGTGTCATAATCTATTTTATTAAATTAAATGATTTTTCTAATGCAACTTCTAATGCATCTTCATATGTTTTGAATGCTGTATTAGCTATCCAATTACTAAATAATTCAGCAAATCCATCATGTTTAGAAGATAATGTATCAAAATGAATATCATTTAATTTCTTCTTAGTAATATAATAGTAAGCTACATTTAAGCCATAACCATTTGATAACTGAATATCTACAATAATATGAATATTATGTTGTTCTCTAAACCATTTTTGAAGACCTGATTGAGTAATAATATTATAGATGTTATGTTTTTTAGCTAACATATCTGAGGTTTTTGTTGTAAGTACCATAATGTATGATTTAAAGTTTTGGCTATTAATAAATATGTTATTGGATTTTAGGTAATTTGGTAATAGGTTAAAAGCTGGGTTTGTGATATAATTAACTGATTACCAACCATTTACTAGTTTTGTAAACCCTAAATCTAATAACATTTCAATGACTATTTCAGTTTCATCAGGTATTCCTGCATCACCATAACAGTAGTCCATGTCTATACATGTAACATCACTAAATATATAATGATTAATACTCTTAATTTCAAATTCTTTTAACCAATCATCATCTAAACTAATTAAAGAATCTTTAGTAGGTATATATGGTAACTTAATACGTTTCATATAAACCACATGGTTAGTTATGAAAACATGTAATGTAATATCATGCATAGTTTGTAAGTTTTAGCTATTATATAATATGTAATGTAAATTTGCCTAAACTGAATAGATGGTAAAAGCTAGGTTGGTGTAGTGGCACACTCTCTTCTCAATAAAACACATCATATAATATGTCATAATACAATTTATAATCAGACTTCACAAATTCATTGTAATAATCCACTATAATATGCTCTATAATGAGAGTAATTAACTTCTTTAATATTACTATACTTTAAAATATCTTAATACTACACCATAACCCAGCTCTTTTATATCTACCTAATTCATTCTATTTCATCAATCTTATAATCTAACATATATAGATAGATATTAGATATTAATTAACTAAGACTAAATAAAAAAATAATCAGTGTTTACTAATTCCAAAAATTAGTGAGGGTTTTTAAGAAGAGATTAATAAAGAAAAGAATAAAGGGGAACACTAATGCTCCCCAATATATATTTAGAATAAATCCTCAACAGATAATCTTTCTGTAGAAGTTCCAACTAATTTCATTCTTTTTTCTCCATCTGCATTTTCAACTTCAGCAATTTGAAGTTTAGAGAAGAAGCCTTTGACAATCAAATCACCAGCTTTCTGAGTTTCACCAGAAGCTTTAGAGAAATAGATATTTTCAGCAACATTCTTGTCATCAATGAATGTTACATAAGGATAGCCATTAGCATTGGCTCTTACTGCTTTATGAACTGATACAAAGTTTCTTTGTTTCATAAAGTTTTGAACTGGAATTGTTACTAAAGTGTTAGTTAATTCTTGTTTTGCAATAGTGTTTTCTGTTGACATGATAAATGTGATTTAGTTAAATGGAATACTATTATTCCCAACATTAGTGTGGGTTTTTAAGATAGCTTAATGGATTTAAAGAAAAGCTAATTGCTCTTCTTTGTTAATGTTGAGTAGATGAACTCATCCATCTTCTCTTCATCAAGTCTAATAAACTGTGCTAATGACATAGGTAGTATATTTATTGGTTAGTATTCAGTTGTTGCCTAATGTAATAGATGCCTAATAGGCTAATGCCTAATATGATTATAATATTACATGAGTTGTATATCATCATTTCTTCTTGTGTCAGAGGAAGACAATCAATACAATCATTACATGATGATGTAGAATTGAATAGATATAGTATCAATGATGAGTAGAACATAGCAATTGATAGGATAGAGACAGACAATATTTTTAAGTATTTATACATGGCTGGACAATTTTAGTTAGTATTAGATTAGCTGGGGGGTACTTCCCTTCCAAAAATCAGTGGGGGTATTTGAGTAGGGTAGGTCACACTTTTATTATATTTCACTAAAAAAATTTTCCAGGAAAAAAATTCTACATAAAAAAACCCTTAGAGATAAGGGTGGGAAAATAGAGTTCAACTAAACTCTTAAAAAGAAAAGTAACCAAAAGAAAAACTATATAGTTATCCTATTTCACTGAAGTGATATTGTATTACTGTGTCTGCAAAGCAGCATAGTAAAACTATGTTAGCAAAGTTAGGCTTTTTTTCTGACAGTTGCAATAATTTAAATGTTAAAGTTTCATAAAGTTATTAACATTAGTATTTTCCTGGTATTATAAAATAAATTAAAATAGTATTGTTTATATTAATTTTTTTATTAACTTTGCTTCAAATAAAAATGAATATATGATAATTAAATTTAAAACATCTAAGTCTTGTTTATTGGAAGATTGGGAGAGAAACATGCAGAAGGAATTATCAGGACCAACCAGTTTAGATTTTTATAGGACTAGTGATTACATTGGTACTGTAGCAGTAGAGATGGATAATGTAGTTGACTATGAAGTTGGCAGGGTTTGGGTAAACCAGGAAAGGTTTGAATGTGTTTATGCAAAGATGGGAATCGAAGATGATAAGTACACCAGGAATTTAATAATTAGTGGAGATGACTTTGAAGCATTATTAATGAAGTTAAGAGATAAAGAGGTGCAAACACCAGAACAAGTATTAAATAGTATATGAAATGAAAATTATTCAAAAGGCATTTAAGCTAGACAATGATAAGTATTATGAACTACATCTACAAATTGTCAATTCAGTCTTACCAGTTAGACTAAGTGAAAAAGAACTGGAAGTATTGTCTTCATTTATGGCACTAGAAAAGAATATTATTAAGATTGATAATTTCAATTCTTTTGCAAGGAAACAAGTGAAGATTAAATTGGGTTTAACCTCAGCAGGACTGAGTAACCATTTAAGGTCGATGATTGATAAAGGATTTTTATCTAAAGATGAGATGAGTGGATTAATTACGATAAAGCATTTTTTAATCCCAGAAGAAGATGGGCAAGGTTATCAATTTAAAATAGTGAAATAATGGCAAATGAAAAAACAGAAAAACCGATGATTATTTATGATATGGTTTCTTTACCAGATTTAGACCCAGCAGATTTTATTACTATTAGAGATTTATTCAGAGCTTTTCAAAAAGAAAAATTAGTATTATGGGACAGTTCAAAAGGTGGAAATGAACCACAAGTTATTCCACCAGGAGATTATAAAATTAAAGATGTGAATAATGAAGAAGATAAGTAATGAAGATTTGATAACTGAGTTTCACGCTAAATCTACAAATAGTTATCCTGGTATTACTTTTGAACAAGGGAAAGATATTTGTATGACTCCTTGGAAATTTTTAAAAGAAGAAATGGAAAATGGTGAATTATCAGAAGTTAGATTTAAATACTTTGGTACATTTCAAGTTTATTGTGGTAGAGCTGAAATAATGTTGAGCAACTTAAAGGAAAGGTTTAAGATAAACAAAATTAAAAGAGAAGAGTTTTTTAGGATAAAAGACATGTTAGATAATTTTTTAAAAAAACAAAAAAATGGCACAAATTAATTTAAAAAACATTATAGCTTTTATTCAAGGAAATTTTAGGTACAAATTTTATTATACAAATTATAATTTTTTTATTCCACTACATATTAGGGAACAAATAGATTTGAGAATAGAATGCATGAACCAGGAATGTTTTGAGAATGGAAGTTGTAAAGAATGTGGTTGTAGGACAACTCATTTACAAATGGCTAATAAGAAATGTGATGGAGATTGTTACCCTCATATGGTGGGAAGAAGTAAATGGAAATATATGAAAGGTGGAAATATTACATTAGTAGAAGGAGAATTATGGATGATAAAACATGGAGTATTTAAAAAATTATCAAAATGAGTTGGAAATTAAAACATATAAAAGTTCAAAATGCAATAGTGCATAAAAAATTAAATATTACTTTTAATTATATTGGTGAATTAGATGAGATTAAATCGATGAGTTCATCATGTGGATGTAGTATCCCAAAACAAGTTGGCAATAATATTGTAGTTACATTTAATCCTGGTCCAGTGCCAGTTCATTTACACAGTGTTGGACAATATGTTACAACAGGTAGAATCTTTATTAATTATGTAAATGGTGTTAAAGATACATTGAGTTTTACAGCAGTAGTAAAAAATAAAAATTAGATTATGGCAGATGTTAGAATATTAGCACCATTCATTTTAAAATGGGAAGGTGGATTTGTAAATCATCCAAGTGACCCAGGTGGGGCAACAAACAAAGGAGTAACAATAGCAGTGTGGAAAAAGCAGGGATATGATAAAGATGGTGATGGAGATATTGATGTAGCTGACTTAAAGTTAATTACAAAAGAAGATGCCACTAAAATCTTAAAATCGAATTATTGGGGTAGATGGTTTGCGGACCAAATCAAATCACAAGCAGTAGCAAATACGTTAGTTGACTGGGTTTGGGGTTCTGGAGCATGGGGAATTAAAATTCCACAAAGAATATTAGGTTTAAAAGAAGATGGTATTGTAGGATATGTAACTTTAAATAAACTTAATGAAGCTATTAGAGCTGACAAACAAAAGTTTTTAGATGATTTATATAAAGCTAGATTCAAATATTTAGCAGATATTATTAGAGCCAATCCTAAGTTAAAAGACTTTGAAAAAGGTTGGGATAATAGAATGAAAGATTTAGTAAACTTTAATAAAACATATAAATAATATGGCATTTTTATTTGAAATAAATGGGAAAGCAATTTTTCCACAACCAGAAACCTTACTCATATATCCTTTCAAAGATATATGGGAAAGGGATTTGAGTGTAGAAAAAGAAAATGCAATACAAGAATTTGCTTACATAGAGTTTATGACTTCTATGTTAAAGTCAAATCCTTATAGAGAATACCCAGAAGTAAAGAAAGACGAAATTATTAGAAAGGATGTAATTACACAAATTGATTGGAATCCTGATGAGTTAGTATTGAAAGGAATGGAGTATATTGTAAATCTACAAATGGATGGTTCAATTACTTATACATACTGGATGTCTAATAAATCAGCTATTGAAAAGATGATTCAATTTTTTAATAATTTTGATATTGATGAAAGAAATTTCAAATCAGGTATGCCAATCTATAAACCAAAAGATATAACAAGTGCAGTAGCAGATGCTGAAAAAACATTAACAACTTTAAATGCTTTAAAAACAAAAGTAGATGAAGAAGTGTATGAAAGCAGTAGAAATAGAAGTGATAAAGTTATTAGTCCTTTTGCAAATCCAAATAGTTTAAAATAATGATAAAAATAATTCAAGACCAAGAAAAAAATATTAATACTAAAAATTTACAAAGAGGTGTTTTTAAAGAAGTAGTAATATTATCAGAAAATGATTTGAAATTTAATGATATATTACGTGGAGTTTCATGTGATATAATAATTGTACCAAGACAGATAACAGAAGAAGAGAGAGAATGGCTTAATTATTCAATATCTGATGGTGTAAATATAATAGGTAAAATATTAGTATTAAAATGAGTCAAGTAAATTCAGTAAGAAATCCAGATGGTATATGGGTTAATAGTCAAGCATTTAGAGAAGAAGGGAATAGATTTAAGAAGTTAGGTTATTATATTGCAGACCCTTGGGGTTCACCTGCATGGTATGATTATTGGATGGAACAAAGAAGAAGATGTATTCATGGTTATATTACAGGTGGTGTAAAAATCACAGGTGAACATTATTTTTATTTAAATTTTACACCTATTCAAAAAGTAGATAACATTAGTGGAAACAGAGCAGATAAAGTAGAAGGATTCCCTGATTTCTGGGATGGAGATTATAACTATTTCTGGTCCAGAGAAATTGCAAAGAATGGAATTGTTAGAGCATTAGGATTAGAAGATTCTGAATATAAGGATATGGTAGTCCTGAATGTAAAAACATTACCTGAAGCTGAAGCACAAAAGAAAGTTTTACAAAAGTTATTTGATGGATTACAATTAGAAGTTAGAATTGAGGTAGATTATCTTAATGGTGGATATAATTTAATTGTAGGTAAATCAAGAAGAAAGGGTTACTCACTTAAAAATCAAGCAATTGCAGCTAATAATTATCAAACAATACCTAAGAGCTATACAGCTTTTGGAGCTTATGAGAAGAGATTCTTATATCCAGGGGCTATTTTTTCTTATACAATGGACACCATTAACTTTGTTAATACTAACACTGCTTGGGCAATGCCATCAGATGTTCTTAAAAAAGCTGACCATATTAAGTCAAGTTATATTGAATATAAAAATGGTATTAAGTTAGAAAGTGGATTTAAATCAGAAATACAAGCAGTAACATTTAAAGATAACCCTGATGCTTTGAGGGGTAAAAATGCAAAGGATATTTTCTTTGAGGAATCTGGAGCATTTGGTACACCAGGATTATTAAAAAGTTCTTATGCTGCATCACAGGACTGTGTAATGGCAGGAGCTGTAAAAACAGGAATGATTACAATATTTGGAACATCTGGAGATATGGAAGGTGGTACTTATGATTATGCTGATATGTTCTCAAGACCAGAAGCATTTGATTTAATGCCATTCTTGAACATATGGGATGAAGGTACAGAAAAAGATAAAGTAGGATTCTTTCATCCAATCAATTGGAACATGGAAGGATTTTATGATGAACAAGGTAACTCAAATAAAAAAGCAGCAAAAGATTTAGAATTAGCAGCTAGAAAGAAACTTATAGATAATGGTGCAACTTCAACTGAGATTCAACAAAGAATGCAAGAGAAACCTCTTGGTCCAGCAGAAGCATTTTCATCAGTATCAAATAATACATTCCCAGTTGTAGAGCTTAATGCACAACTTACTAAAGTAAAAGCAAATGGATGGCAGTTAACAAAAGGAACACCAGTAGATTTATTATTGGAAGATGGTGTAGTAGTAGCTAAACCTATTCTTAATGGAAGTAAAATTCCAATTACAAGTTATCATAATACACCTACAAATAAAAGAGGGTGTCCAATGATATATGAACTACCAGTTCCTAATGCACCAAAAGGTTTATATAAAATAGGTTATGACCCTATTAGACAAGAAGAAGGTACATCATTAGCTTCAATTTGTGTTTATAAAGGAGTACATATTGGAACAGTATATCATAGTATTTTAGTAGCAGAGTATATTGGTAGATATGAAGACCCAGATGATATAGATAGAATAGCAGAAATGTTTGCTGATTTATATAATACTACTATCATGTATGAGAATGAGGTAACTGGAGTAAAAAATTATTTTAGAAGAATTAAGAGATTAGGTTTATTAGCATTACAACCTGATTCAGTTATTTCAAAAAATGTAAAAAATAGTAAAGTAGCAAGGGTTTATGGTTGTCACATGAATGTACAACTTAAAGATGCAGGAGAAAGATATGTAAAAACTTGGTTACTTACTACATTAGATTATGATGAAAATGGTAATCCAATTAAAGTAATTGATAGAATTTATTCTATTAGATTATTAGAAGAACTAATTGCTTACAATAGAAAAGGTAACTTTGACCTTGTGTCTTCTTTATTTATGTGTATGTTTCAAGTACAAGAAGAAGTCTTAGGAAAAGAATATAATGAGAAGAAAGAAAATAAAAGTGCAAAAATGTTGTTAGAAATGATGCATGAAATGTACAAATAATTAATAATTAGTTGTATATTTGTCGGAATTTTATATTACAATAAAATTTATTATTAAAACAAGATATGAAATGTCAACAGTAAAACAAAATCAAAGAATCTCTTATACTGAGAAAAATGCTGACAATAAAGCCTGGTATAGACAAAAGGCAGATATGATTGATAATCAGCACACCATGAGTAACTACATTAGTGGAGAGGTTTCTGAATATAAAAGAATGAAAGTAAATTATGATTTATTTAATAATAAATTAGATTTAAAAGATTTTGAATATGTTTGTAAACCATTTGGTTCAGAAGTAGGAGAATTACCAGCTAGAATGGTTAACAGAGATATTGTTTCTGGTAAAGTAAAATCTATGCTTGGAATGGAAATGAAAAGACCATTCTCATGGAATGTTATTGCAACAAATCCAGAAGCAACTACAAGAAAAGAACAAGAAGAATTTAAAAGAATTCAAGAATATGTTATTGCAGAAGTTTTAAAACCTATTAGGTTAGAAATAGAACAAAAGGAACAAGCTAAAGCTCAAGGAAGAGAATTAACTCCTGATGAACAACAACAAATTCAACAAAGAATTGAAGAAGAATTACAAGCACAAACACCAGAAGAAGTAAAAAAATATATGCAGAGGGAACATCAAGACCCTGCTGAAGTTATGTCACAACAATTACTTGAATACTTAATTCAAAAATGTGACTTAAAAAGAAAATTTACTAATACATTTAAGCATGGTTTATTATCAGCTAAAGGTATTATGTATGTTGGTATTTTAAATGGTGAACCAGAAGCTTGGAATACAAACTCAATGAGATTCAATTGTGATAAGTCACCTGACTTACAGTTTGTAGAAGATGGAGAATATGCAAGTTGTGAATATCCAATGACACCTTCAGAGATTGTTAAATATCTTGGAGATGAACTTAAACCAGAAGAAATAGATAGAATTTATAGTTCATGGTCAGGTAATAGAAGTGGCTATAATGAAGAAGATTTATTTAGAGTTACTGAAATGACAGATGAACATGATAATGGTAATTCATTAATTGTGATTCACACTACTTGGAAATCTTTGAGAAAAGTAGGTTTCTTATCTTATAAAGATAGAGCTACTGGAAAGATACAAGAAAAAATGGTTGATGAAAGTTATAGATTAAATAAAGATGCTGGTGATATTAAGATAGAGTGGGAATGGCTTCCAGAAGCTTATGAAACTTGGAAAATTAAAACTACTGAGCCTATTTATTTAAAAATGCAACCAATACCAGGACAATTTAAAGATTTAGATAATTTATATTACTGTAAGCTCCCTTATTATGGAGTTATATATGATAATATGAACTCTCAGGAAACTTCTTTTATGGATAGATTAAAATCCTATCAATACTATTACAATATATTAAATTATAGATTTGAATTATTAGCTGCTTCTGATAAAGGTAAAAAAGTATTAATGAATATTAATATGATTCCAGATTCAGCAGGTATCAATATAAAACAGTGGCAATACTACATGGAGTCAAGTCCATATATGTGGTATGACCCAAGTGAAGAAGGTGCAGGTTATTCAGATGCTAATACAGTAGCAAAAGTTATTGATTTAAGTTATGCTGGACAAATGAACCAATATATTGAGATGATGGAATACATCAGAACTCAATGTGGAAGAAGTATTGGTATGACTGACCAAGTTGAAGGACAAATTGGAGGTAATGATAGTGTGGGTGGTACAAGAACTGCTTTACAACAATCATCTCATATCCTTGAGCCTTATTTTGAGTTACATAATTATGTAAAGAGAAATGTACTACAAGCTTTACTTGAAACAGCTAAGATAGCTTATTCTGGTACTGAGAAAAGAAAATTAACCTATTTTCTTGATGATATGTCAAGAAGAATAATTGATTTAGATATTGGATTATTAGATAATTGTACATTAGGTTTATTTATTTCTAATTCAGCTAAAGCTGAAGAAGCTAAAGATTTAATTAGACAGTTGGCACATGCAGCTTTACAAAATCAAAAAGTAGAATTATCTGATGTTATTTCAGTAATTAGACAAGAAGGAATTGTTGAAGCAGAAGAAACTCTTAAAGCAGCTGAAGCTAAAAGACAAGAATTTGAGCAAAGTACTAATGAATCTAATAATAAAGCTAAAGCTGAGTCTGAGGAAAAAGCTAGAGAATTTAAAAGAGAGGAATGGGCAAATGAAGCTGATATGATTGTTCTTAAAGAAACAGAGAGAAGAAAAACTGAAGTTATTAAAGGAACTTTAGTAGGTGCTTCTTTCAATCCAGACCAAGATGCTGATAATGATGGTGAAAATGATTTTATAGAATTGGCTAAACATGGTTTGGATGCTGAAGTTAAAAGAAGTGTTAATCAATTAAATAGAGAAAAATTTGAACATCAAAAAGTTGTTGATGATAAAAAAATAAAACAAGTTGATAAAAAACTGAGTATTGATGAAAAGAAAATTAATGTAAAGAAGTCTAGTAGCTAAAAAAAGCTATTAGACATTATTTTGAAAAATTAATTTTAAAAATGTAGTTTTATTAATTTTTAATCTTAAATTTGTAGAATGGAAATAGGAAATGAAAATAGTTTATCTGGTTTTGGAGGTTTTGAAGAGTCTTCAGCAGATGTAGATTTCTTTAATCTTCCAGTGGAAGATGACAATAAAGAAGTCAAGACAGATGCAAAGTCTGTTATAGAAGAAATATCAAAAGATGATATTACTGAAAAAGGAGAAAAAAATAAAACTCCTGAAGTAAAAGAAGAAGATTTATTCTTAAAAGAAGAAAGTCTTGAAAATAATGAAAAAGAGGAAGAAGATGAGGATGAAAAACCTACTGGTACTCACATTGCTACTTTAAATATTTTAAAAGGAAAAGGTTATATTGACTTTGAATTGGAAGAAGGAGTAGAAATGACAGAGGAATTAGCAGAAGAATTACTTGAAGAAAAATATGAAGAAAGTGTTGATTCAAAAGTAAAAGAAGTCCTTAATGAACTTCCTGATTTAGCTCAACAAATTATAAAATACACTTTAGGTGGTGGTAGAATTGAAGATTTTCTTGAAACCATAATTGATGTAGATGTTGATTTAGATGCTGATTTAGATAAAGAAGACAATCAAATTGCTGTTATGAAAGACCTTTTAGCTCTTGAAGATAAGGATGATGAAGAGATTGAAACAGAAATAGAATTCTTAAAAGATTCTGGTAAATTAAAAGTTATGGCAGAAAAGAAATTAGCTAAATATAAAGCTGATTATGATAACAGACAGAAACAATTAATCAAAGACCAGGAAGCTAAAAGAGAAGCTGATAAATTAGCCTTAAAAGAAACTAAAGCTAAGATGGCTGATTTCTTAACTAAAAATGCAGAAGTAGATGGTATTACATTTACTAAAGAAGATAAAAAATCTTTACCTTCTTATGTTAATGATAAAAATATTAAATTGCAAAATGGTACACTAATTACACAAATGCAAAAAGAATTATTTTATGATATACCAAAAAATGAAAAAGCAATGATGCAATTAGCAACATTACTGAAAAATAGAAATGAGGATGGCACATTTAATTTTAGTAGTATTGCAAAAGATGCTCAAACAAAAATAGCAAAAGAAGTTAAAGGTAATCTTAGAAGAGATAACAAACAGAGTTTTAGTGGAAATTCAACAAATAAAAGTGGAGTATCAGGAAAAAGTTTAGCTGAATACTTTACCAAATAATTAAATTTAAAAAACTATGGCACAAAACATTAACAAATTGCAAGTTAGACAAGCAAGATTTGATTCTACAAGAATGACTGATTTAAATCATTGGAGTAAGAATCTGGCAATTAAACCAACTGTATTTGAAGCACCTCAGAGAGCCTTATTTGCTTCAAAGACCAACAGTTTGAATTTATCAACTGGTAACATCTTAGAGGGTGTTTTTGGTTTAGGTAAAACCAAATATATTGATGACTTAAATTGGTCATGGAAAATGAATGTACAAGGTTACAGACCTATTACTATTTTAGAAAACAGAACAGCAGGTTCAACACCAGGAAAATTTAGAGGTAAAATCAAAGTCTTAGTTGATGTAGATTTAGCTGCTATTGGTGAATCTTGGGGTCCAGGTTCTTCTGACAAATCACAAGTAGTAACTGTGGTTGATAAGAAAAAAGATGGTAGAGGTTTTGAATACACTTTACAAACATACACTGAAGGTGCTGAACATTTCATTAAACCAGCTTATTTAGAGCCAGGTACAAAATGGACAAGAATGTTCACAATGAGAGGTGAAGCTGCTGAATCAGGTGGACACACTGAAGCATACACTAATATTGAATACAAAAATTCATTAGTTAAATTGAGAAAACAATTCAAAGTTACTGACTTTGCAGCTCAAGCTGTTTTAGATATTGCTTTCCAAGATGAGAATGGAAAAGTTCATAGAGCATGGATGGATATGCAAGAAGCACAATATCATATGGCTATGAATAAAGAATTGTGTACTCATGCAATGTATTCAAGATTAGGAGACCAACCATTATTTGACCCAGATTCAGGTTATCCAATTAATCCTGGTGCAGGTATGGAACAACAAATTGAATTTGGTGGAAACAATGAAAGATACACTACTTTAAGTGCAGAATTAATTGAAGCATTCTTTGATAGAATTGTTTATTCAAGAATTAGTCCTGGAGACTTAGGTGATGTAATTGGATTATCTGGACACTATGGTATGAAAGAGTTTGCAAAAGCTTTAGATACTTGGACAGGTGGTAAATCAATTGTTAGAGAAAGTTCTACTTTCATTAGCAAAGATGGAAGTGGTGTTCATAATAACTCATTAAGAGTTGGTTATCAATTTACACATTATGACTTACCTAATGGTGGTTCATTCAAATTGATTCATAACCCATTAAATGATGACAAGTCTATCCACAGAGATATTGACCCATTAACAGGATACCCTTTACAATCTCAAAGAATTACAATTCTTGATGTAACTGGTGGTAATGGACAATCAATTAATCAAAAAGATAATATTTGTCTTGTTAGAAAAAATAAAGTATTTGGTACTACTGTTATTGATGGTAGAGTTGGACCAGGTGGTGAAATTTCTAAAAACCCTAAACACTCTGGAGATTATTACAGAGTAGATATTTCTGACTCAGTAGGTATTGAAATCAAAGACCCAACTGTAACAGGAGAATTAATCAAAACAGTAAACTAATTTTATGACAATAAGCGAAAATTTAAAAATAGAAATTAGACCAATCCCAAATAGAAATGGTATAAGACAATTTTCTGATAACTTGGAGTATTTTTCTCAATCTAATATTATTGCCGCTTTTGTGAACCCTGTCTCATTGAAATATGAGACAGGTCTTTCACAAGAAGACAAAGAATATTTAAAAGAAAAAGGTTTCCCATATGATGTTTCAGATAATTATACTAAAGGTGTTCCACACCCATTCTGGGAAAGTTCTATGGCAAAGGTAGAATTGAAAAATAGTCCATCATTTTTATTCCCTGGTAAAAGTCTAGTTGACTTTGTAAAATATAAATATTTATTAGTAAATAATTATATCTATAAATCAGAAGAAGAAATGTTGAGTGGTGTAAAATCACAAGCTACACATTACATTTATAATGAGAGTGAAGCAATATCAGCTAAGGCAGGTAAATTAGATATTAAAAATGCTTTAGTGAGAAAAGTTACAGACTTATCATTAAAAAGAAAAAGAGATATTGTACTAATCATTTTAAATGAAGATACAGACAATAAGAATGAAGAATATTTAACTGTTAAATTTGATTCTATCATGAATGATAAAGAACAATCAGAACAATTATCTGAATTGTTATTAAGAGATGTAGATGACATTACTTTAGCAGCTGAAATTAAATCAGCATTACAAAAAAATATTTTAAGAAAAACAAAACAAGGTATTTTCTTCTTTGAAAATAATATTGGTTTTTCTGAAGAAGATGTAAAAGAGTTTTTAATTAAACCTGAAAATCAGGAAATTTTATTAAATATTAAATCTAAAATTCAATAATTATGAAGAGTACATTAGCAGACATCAAGCAACTTTTTAATGTTAAAGACATTGCTTATAGCACTAATATAAATGCTTTGGCAGAAGGGCAAATTGCTATCTTTGAAGAAGGTAATGATGTAAGTGTTGCATCAGGTACAACTTTTTCAACATTACCAGACAAGGTTAGAATTGTTTCTAAACTAAATGGAAAAATTTATTACAGTTTTGACACAATTGAAAAAACAAGAATTTTCAATCAAATGTCAGCAGAATATGCACCAGAACAAATTAATATCTGGGAAGGATTAGTTGAACATTGCAATTGTATTGATGGAGTACAATTAAATCTTAATCTTGATGAACATTCATTGATTCAAAGAGATGGATTGACTTGGACACACAATGATTTTGTAGTGATTGTTTCACCACAAGAATTACAATGTTACTGTTCTTGTGATGGTTCAAAACCAGCATATGAAAATAACATCTTAACTAAATTATTAGCTGAGAAAATTAATGCAAATGCTTCAGCATTCTATGAAGCAGAAGTTAAAGTAGATGTATCAGGTTTAACAACTTATGCAAATCAAGGAGCTTTAGATATAGCAGTACCAGCACCAGTTCAAGGTGATATGGCAATTGTTACTGGAGCAGGATTGAAAGTATATAATGGTACAGCTTGGGTTGTAGTAGGAACTGTTTTAGGTGTCCTTACAGATATTGATGCTTTAATTGCAGTGTTCAAAGATGTGAATGTTGATACTAACTTAACTAATGATGGAGTTTACTTTACTTTAGTTATTAAAGGTAAATTACAAGGTGGTAAAATCTATAGAGATTTAGATGTGAATTATGTTTATCCAAGAGGAGTAAGATTGAATCCTGTATTAGTTATCAATGGTGGAGATAAAACTGTTGAGTTTACAGAAACACAATCATTAGCCTATGAAATTGGAGCTGGATATGATTTAAAAGCTGAGGAATTTGAATCAATGTCATTATACACTAACTTAAACTTCTACCCAAGATTATCTGATGGTATTGCAAGTAATGATTTAGTTTATCAATTTGAAAATTCTACTGATTATAACACTTTAACTTTTGAATTTGGTTCTAAGAAAAGTGGATTAGAAGATGTTCCAGAAGGTGATTACAAAAAATTCATGATTCTATTTGGAATTGAGGATGACACTTTATGGGATGAAATGGTAGATATATTTATCCCTTAATAAAAACTTATAGATATGACTATTAAAGATATGCACTATGACTTTAAAAAGAAATTAAATAAAGTTGATAGTCAGCAAAATAGAAATCTCTTAGTACCAGAAATTGATTGGGCAATCAATGAAGCACATGAATTATTTGTGAAAATGATTGCTCAACCAAGAATGAAGTCATATCTAGGTTTTGAATTAAGTCAAAGAAATATTGATGATATTAGGACAATTGTGGTAAAAAACAATTGTCTTAATGTTGTTGATAATACTGCTTCACTACCTGATAACTACTGGCACTATGTAAAAGGACATGTAGAAATGTCTAAAGGTCCATGTAAAAATGTAAGAGGTAAATTTCATTTAAAACAACATGATGATGAATTTGAAGAAAGTCCTTTTGACAATTCAAATTTTGAATGGAGAAATGTAAATGGAGTCTTTTATGAAGATGGAATTAAAGTACATACAGATGGAACTTTTACTGTTGATAAACTTTGTATTGATTATATAAGAAAGTTATCTTATATACACAATGCTGAAGATTTTAGACCTGATGGATATAGATTACCTTCTGGTACTTTATTAACTGGTTCAGTAAATAGTGAACTTCCTGAGCACACTCATAGAGAAATTATTGATATAGCTGTTGCAATTGTAACAGGTGAGATTCAAGGTGGAGATTATGAGATAAAAATGAACAAGTTAAAATTTAATCAAAATACTTAAAAGATGCCAATAAATTATATTTACAAAAAATATAAAGATGTTCATACAATTGAAAATACTGGATTGACATCTCTTCAGTATAGAATAAATATTGTTGAATGTGATAGCACTACTTTATACAAAGAAGGTGTTATTCAACCTGATGTTATATTTATATTACCTATCTTATTTTCTGATGCTATCTATAGTATAACATTAACAAATGATTTAGATGAAACTGAAACTCTCTCAGATATACTTCAATATAGTAATCTTTTATGCTCTTTTATAGAGGGTGTAGAAGAAACATTATGTGGTTGTAAAAAATGTAAGGATTGTGAAGAATGTAATGAATGCCAAAATTATCTTAATACATTAGCATATGGATTAGGATTTTTACATGTTAATACACCAAGATATAATGATTACTTAACTAACATTTCTGAGAGTCTTAGATGTAATTACTCTCAAGAAATTTTATGTATGATTTCAAATGAAAGTGTAAATGGAGTTATAGAAACAAAAAAACTAACACTTTTAAACATAGCATTATTATACTTAACATTTTATCAGTTTGATTTAGTACAAGCTTTTGATTTAGAAGAAGCTGATTATATAAAAAAGAAATACAAATCTGCTAAGATTTTAAAATGTGTTCAAAAATTAGGAATTAATGTTGATGATTTTAATGAAGAATTATTTACAGATATGCAAGTATATTACTGGCAATTAGATAATCCAATTGATGATATTAGTAATGTTATTCCTTTAATTAATAGTACTTACCTTAATGATAAACCTGTATTACCATTTGAATCTTTTGAAGATGGAGAAAATGTTACATATTCATCAATAGGTAGAGCAGTATTTGCAATTAAAGAAACAGACATTCTTAACTTTTTAATTTTTGATTCACTAAATAATGATGTTACAGATGAGTTTGATATTGATTATAATGCAACTTTTAAAACAATATTATTTGTTTCTAAAGTACATTATAGTTTCAGTACTATGTACTTTAAATTTAAAAAGAATCTATTCAATGAATAATATACCAACAAATTTAAGTGTAGCTTCTATGCTACCAAATGACCCAAAAGTTTGGGTTAAGTCAAAAACTCAATTAGCATCATTGGGTGTAGCTAATAATTTAGCTTACACTTATTATGATACAATGAGAGTTATTTGTGCTGATGAAAAAGAAATCTATGAGTGGAGAGAAGAAAAAACAGTTGGAGAAACTGGAGGTTTAGTTGCCACTAGTTTTACTTATCCTCCTGGTTTAATTGTCAATGGAGTAGATTACAGTAATAGAGTATTTAATTTTTTTAAAGTATTATTACCTGAAGATGTATTAGCAGAATTAGAAGACCTTGCAGTGAACTTAGTGTCTTACCAAGCTGGTAATGTTGGAGATGGAAAAGGAGTATATAGAGATACAACTAACCCTTCTGCATTAGTTAATAGATTTAATTTTAAATCTGTTAAATTGGAAAATGCTGAAGATACAGGTACTTCTATCATACAAGGAATAACATCTTCAACAGATGAGTTATCTTTTAAAATGAAAACTTTAGATTCTGATACATTAGTGTTTGATTCTACTGTACCAGGAAAGTTAAAAATTAATATGCCATCTACTTCAAGTCTTTTAGACTTTTATGTTAGACATGATGCAACAGTTACTTATTTTGATTGGTTAGCAGCTAATACACTTGTTAATGGAGGAACTCCTGTTATAGGTTATCAGTATAAAGGTTTTGGTACTATTGCTAAACCTTTTGTAAATACTATAGTTTATACTTTAGGAAGTCCATTAGTTGCAGGTGTGCAGACACCTAACACAGCTTTAGTAAATGCTAAAACAGCATATATTGGTATAGGTAGTATTTTTAATCCTCAATATGGTGGAAGAAGAATGAGAGTTCAAGCTACATCTACATCACATATTACAGATGGTAATTTTAATATTAATGGTTTAATATTAACTTTAGAAACTGGAGCTTCTATTTATCATGTTCCTGTTGCATCAACAGGTGAAGATTCTTGGTTTGTTAATTTAGACCATAGTGGAATTGGAGTAGATACAATATTTGGTGTAACATTTGAATTAGAAACTGGTAGCTCAATTACTGTATCAAAAAATGGATTTAAAAATAAAGGTACTTCTATTGGTACTTTTCTTTACACAACTTCAAAATCAATTGTCATTAAAAGTGAAGGTCTTATTTATCAAAATCGTAGAATTGAAGATGGAGATACTCCAGGAGATTATTTAATGTTTGATATGAATTCAGTTTCTACTGTTGGACATATTAATGATGGTAATGCTTTAGTATCTGTAGTAGGAGGAAGATTGTTTTCTCTTATTAATCCTATAATTAAAGCTGGAAGACATATATCTGATTTTACTAATGTTGAATTTAGTTATGGTAATACAGGAAGTAATATTGACCCAAATATTGTTCCATTTTTAGAATCAACTACTAATTTATATGTTAGATTAGAAAAATGTAGTTTTTATGCTAATGGTAATCAAAATCCTAAAACTTACTTTAAAGTTACTGGTGATAATTCTACAATATTATTGATTGAACCATTAATTAATGGAACTGCTGAATCTTTAGTGACAGTTGTACCTCATGCAAGTAATGCAGATTCAGATGGTTCATTTATAATGTATAATGGAACAAATAAAGATGGATTTTCAGCAACAGTTACCTTATTTAAAAAAGAAGGTGTTAGAGTTGCAAGATGGAAAAAAGTTTATTTTAATAATAATTATATAACTAGAGGTGATATTGATGAAACTAAAATTGATATGACTAATGGTAATTACCAAGGTGTAGTTAATTTTATAGGAATACCTGCTGATAGTAGTAAACAAATAATGTATCACTTACCTAGATTTGGTTCAAGAGTAGCAGCTGCCACTTTATTACCAAAAGGAAGTTCTTTTATAAATACAAATGGTTTACCTATTACAACATCAGACCCTTCTTGGAGAATGGATATAGTAATTTAATAAAAATAATATATGATGAATTTAATACAACAAGTACATGCTGAATATAATGAGAATGTACTTACAGATAATTATAAAAATGTAAATGGTATTCTTTGGACTGCAACTAATTTAACAGGTGCTACTATGGTAGAATCTGAAGATTATACATATGAAGAAGGTAAATGTCTGCATTTACATATTGATGGATTCGATGTTGATGAAACTGAATTTGCTCCAATTGTAACTGACAACTTTAATTTTGAAATATTTAAAACAGGTAAATATTTATTTTCTGTTAGGGCTTTATTACCTAACCAAGGTGTATGGTTTCCTGAAGTAGTGGGAAGATTCTTTTTAAATAGTGTAGGAGGACCTCCAACTTCAATTCCTTTAGAGTTTAAAATTGGTAATAATACTGAACCTGAGTTTACTTTCGAGTACAATAAATTTCAGACTTTTTATGCAGAGGTAGAATTAAATGCAGGAGAAACTTGGACTTTATCAGGAGAGATAGATGAACTACCTTTTTGGTCTCCTGGGATTTTAGATATTTATTTTGCAGGATTTAAGTTAGAGTATATAGAAGATAAAGCTTATAACATCCCAACTTATTATACAAAACCTACAACAAGTGGTTCTACTTTAACTACGTATAGAGAAATATCTGCAATGACTTTGTTAGAGCCTTATGATTCTACAGTGGTAGTTACAGCTAATGCTTTTAATGTAGTACTTCCACCAGCATTACCTTGTAAAGGTAAAAGTGTAGAAGTAGTAAATAAAGGTACAGGTATTACAACTTTAATGGGTTTTGGAATAGATACTATTGATGGTTCAACTAGTAAATTAGTTTCACCTGGATGTGGAATTAAAGTTAAAAGTAATGGTGTTAATTGGAAAATAATTGATTTTTTTAGATTAGAAACATTTAATAGAACTCAATGGATTCAGAATATTGCATTAACAACTGTTAATAATGCAACAAGTTTAAATTTAATTACTTTAATTCCAAATGCTTCTAAGTTTGCAAATGGTACTGATGGTGGTGTTAACACTTTAGATATTGTAAGTAATGGTATTAAAACTAATTGGAAAGGTGCAGTAATGTCTCATTACATTAGATTAGGTTTAACTATAGCAGTTGGGACAGACCAATATTATACACTTACTCTCAGAAGAGTAGTTGATAATTCTATTGTAGCTTCTACTTTATTGAATAGAAATGCAGATACAGGATTTACTTCTGCTGAATTTTTAACTTATACTTATGGAGCATTAGACCCTTTTGTAACAGGAGGATTTTATTTATCTTTTGATAATAATTCTGGTGCAACAGTAGATTTAATTACAAGTATTAACTTATTAATAACAACTTATTTTAAATAATAAAATTATGAAAAAACAAACATTTGATGTAAATAATACAAATAACTATCCTAAGTTGTTTAGTTATATATTACAATTTTTAAAAAAACTTAGTGGTAAAATTGATGATTTAGAAGAGTCTGGAGGTCCTGCACCTGTTCCTAATTTACAAGAGGTAATGACTACTGGGAATCAAAGTACTTTACCTGTTATAATTTATGATGCATTTGATACAACAGGAGCACAAATAACTCCAAGTGGAACTCTTATATTATTAAAATCTAATAGTGAATTTGTAACTCTTAAACATGATTTAATAACAGCATTAAGAATTTTACAACTTCCAGATGAAGATGGAACATTAGCTACACAAGGTTATGTAACAGCTAATGTAACTCCAAGTCAATTACAAAGATTAACTGAAGGAACTACAGGTTGGAGATTATTAAATAAGAACCCTCTTAATTATGGTAACATAGGAACTAATGCAGTTGATTTTTCAGAAAGTGATGGAGCAAGTTCAACTAGAGGAGCAACAGCACCTTTATCTTTTGCATGTAATTATAGAACAACTGCTAGTGGAAATTTTGCTTTTGCTTCTGGTTCTTCTACTACTGCTTCAGGATTTGGAGCCTTTGCTACTGGACAGAATGGTACAGCATCTGGAAATTCTTCTACTGTAACTGGTTTTACTTGTATTGCTTCAGGTGATGGTTCTTTTGCAACTGGTAATGGTAATACTTCTCCATCAGGTTATGAAACAGTTGTAGGTATGTTTGCTACTAATTATTCTCCAGCTAGTACAAATGGATATAGTGCTTTAGATAGAGTATTTAATATTGGTAATGGAACTGTTGCTGGGGCAAGAAGTGATGCTTTTACAGTTCTTAAAAATGGTACATCTATTTTTGGTGGTCCTGCAAGATTAAAAACTTATACAGTAGTTACATTACCTGCTGGTGTTTTAGGAGATACAGCAATTGTAACAGATGCTACAGCTCCTACATATCTAGGTGCTTTAGTTGGTGGAGGTGCAGTAGTATGTCCAGTATTCTATAATGGAACAGCTTGGGTTAGTCATTAATATTAACATTATTATAATCATTTATTCAAAACTTTTAATTAAATTTGCAGTTAAAAGTTTTGAATAAAAAATAAAATATCTTAAATTTTAAATTACATGGGAGAAATTAAACAAATTATTATAGATAATTTTCCAGCAATTTTCAGTTGCTTATTTGGTGGAGGAGGTTTATTCTTATTCTTTTTAGAAAGAAAGAAAAATAGAGCTTTCACAAGTCAAGAAGTAGCTAAAGCAGGACAGGAAGAAGCTACAGCTTTGTCAAATATGAGACAAGCCTACAAAGAGTTTACAGAAGATATGACACAAAGGTATGAAGTGTTAAGTGAAGAAGTGAAAGATTTAAAAAAAAAGCTGTTAACTGTTACAACCCAAGTTAAAGAAGAAGAAGAAAAGTATGACATTTTAAAAACATCATATGACAAATTAAAAATATCATATGACAATCTTAAAAAAGAGTTTGATAATTATAAGAAAAAACATTCAAAATAATTAAATGATAAGAAAACAAATCATAGATTACCTACTATCTAAATCAGGAAATTTAGATAGTGGGGAAACTTGGTACACAATTGGTATCAAATTTGGTATAGAGCCACAAGATAAACAAAGAGCTGAAACTGATGAAGCATACAAAAAAAGGTCAATACAAACACAAGCCAATGATATTTGGAGATTGTATTTAAAACAAAAAAACAAATTAGAAGTAGTAAAAGAGACTTATAAAAATGGTAAGTTACAATTTGAGACTTTAAAAGAAAGACCAAAGAATGTTGAAGTAAATCATGAAGATTTCGACATAGATAGAATGACCACTAACCCTTATGGTGGAGCTTGGATAAAGCTAAAAAGAAAAGAGAAAATTTATGAAGATGACCACCTTGATAAATTAAAAGAACTACTCACAAAAGAAATTACCCCAACATTATACACTGAACCAACTACAACCAATGATAAAGGATTATTTATTTATGGTTCAGATAAACATATAGGAGCATTAACTAAAGAAGACTCTAATTTTACAAATAAATATGACAGAGATGAAATGAGAAAAAGAATTGTCATTTTTACTTTAAGTCATATATTTAAAAATGTAGCTCTTCATGGTAAATTTGAATCATTATTTATAATGGATTTAGGTGATGCTTTGGATGGTTTTAATCAAAAAACAACTGGAGGTCTTAGAGGAACATCTTCACATACATTACCACAACAATTAAACAACAGAGAACAACATGACTTTTATGTAGAATTACATAAGGAATTATTTGATAGTATAATGGCAAACTCTTTAGCAAAAGATGTTTACTTTATATCTACAAGTAATAGTAACCATGGAGGTGATTTTGAATATGGAGCAATGAGAAATCTGGAAACATATCTTAATATTAAACATCCTGGTATTAAGACATATGTATCATATAAACCATTTAATCATTTTATTTATGGTAATCACTGTGTAATTTTTGGTCATGGTAAAGATGATGAAGATATGAAAAATGGATTACCATTAGTCTTAAATGATAAAGTATCAAACTTAATATCTGATTATATTAGAGTTAATAAACTTGAAGATTATAATGTAAGCTTTATTAGTGGAGATTTACATCAATCTGCTGAAACTTATGCTAAAAATTTTAGATATAAGAAAGTATTATCTCAATATGGAAGTTCTAAATGGATGCACACTAACTTTGGTTCAGGTGCACCAGGATTGTCTTCTGAAGTATATGAGAAAAATTCAGCAGAAATTCTTAAAGGAGATATATTTTTTACTATTGATAATGAATCTAATACAGGAATTCACTTCTAATTAAAAATAATTTGTATCTTTGCTTCATGGAAGAATTAAAAATACAAATATTGGAATGTTTTAAGGGTTTAGACTTTGAAGAAAGAACACATAAATATCTTTATCAAACTAAACCCATTAAAATTTCTGTCTCTGGTTTAATTAAAAATTTTTATGAACCATTTGATGCATATCAAATTAGTTTAAGAATAGCAAAAAGAGATGGAATAACACAAGAAGAAGTTCTTAAAGGTTGGAGTGATGAAGGTAAAAAAGGAATAGATAAAGGTAATAAAGCACATTTATTTGGAGAAATATTTCCCTTTAATAAACATTTAGAACCTAGTGATAATTATGAATTAGCAATTACAAAGTTTTGGAATGACCTTCCTGAACATATTGTACCTGTTATAATGGAATTAAGAATGTTCCATAAAGATTATATGTTTGCTGGTACAGCAGATATTTTGTTGTATAATACAATTACTAAAATGTTTATAATTGGAGATTATAAAACTAATAAAGATTTATTTAAAAACTTTAAAAATAAAAAAATGTTAGCTCCATTTGATAGTATGTATGATACACCATTTGGTCATTATCAATTACAATTATCCTTTTATCAAATGTTATTTGAACAAACTGGATTTAGAGTAGAAGCAAGAAAATTAATATGGTTACTTCCTGATGGTACATATAATATGTATGATATGGATGATTTAACTGGAGTTTTAAAAGAACAATTAAAAAATAAAATTAAAATTTAAACTATTATGGGACAGCCATCATTAAAATTAATCACAGATAAAAATCTGAAAAAAATATTAGAATATATTCTAAAACAATTAAAACATTTATTAATTTTATCAGAGTCTTCTGGTAATCCATTTTACAAATCATATTCAGCATTATTGACACAAACAGGAGTAGATGCACCTACTGCATTAGTAAAACAACCTTTAACAGGTGTAACTGTAACTTACTCATATGTTTCTCCTGCTGTTTATAAGATTATTTTCTCAGAACCTATATTAACAGAGACAAATCATAGAGTAATACAAGGAGCAGGAAATCAAAGTTCATTAGTTTCTATATGGGCATATTATGATTCACCAACAGAACTTACAATAGAATGTTATGATTTAGGAAATACTAATATAACTATTCCTACTTCTGATGATATATTATTAAATCAATATATCGAAATACAAATAGATAATGATTAATTATGAAAAAATTAACTAAAAAACAAACATTACAATTGTGTAAAGAGAAAAAGTCTTTACCTAGTAAATTAAAACAAAAGTATTGTAAATGTTTATGTTGTAATGAAGAATAAATAAGATATGACTTATAGAGATATTATACAAAGAATACTATCACTTTACTCAAAAGGTGTTCAATCCCAATCTATTAGATTGGCAGATAGACATGTAGCTAATAAAATGACTACTGTGAGAAGTAAGTTAGTTTCTCAAGAAGCCAAGAAAAAACAGAAAATTAATCAGTGGAGTTATCAAACATTAAATTGTGTAGAGTTAATAAAAGCTCAACCCAATGAGTGTCCTTGTATAGCTCCTCCTGGTTGTGAGATACTTAGAAGTAAATATCCTATTCCAAAACCATTAACAGATTTAAATAAACATTTAATTCAATCTGTTACTACTTTAGATGGAGATATTATTTTTTCTGAAATTACTTGGACTGAAAAGAAATATAAAAAATATAGTAAATATACAGCAAATAAACCTGATTATTTTATTAGAAATAATTATTTGTATATTACAAGTAGAATTGGTTTAAAAGTTATTACAGTAACTGGATTATTTGATGACCCATTAGCAGCATATAACTTTCCTTCAATGTGTAAAGATTGTGTAGATTGTCATGATTGTACTAGTCCATTAGATATGGAATTTCCAATTGATAATGATATGGTTGATACATTAATTGACATGTGTAAAGATGAATTAATAGCTCAATTTTCACAGATGCCAGAAGATTTAAGAAATAATGCAATTGATAGTTTGCCAGAAAATAGTAAATAATGGGTTGTAAGAATGTAAGAGATAGTTATAAACTATATAAAAAATCAGTAGAAAATCCAGTTGATATTCAAACTTATATTAAATATGTTAATGATTATCATAAATTTTTAATGAATAAAGTATTTGAAGGAAATGAAATTACATTACCAGCAAGAATGGGAACATTATGTATTGTAGGTAAAAAACAAAAAGTATCATTTGATGAAGATGGTAAAGTAAAAGGATTAGCTCCAGATTGGGTTAAAACAAAACAATTATGGAATAGTAATTCAGAAGCAAAAGAAAGAAAGCAATTACTGTATCACACTAATAGTCATACAGATAATACAAGATATAGATTTGCATGGTCTAAAATTAATATTTTAGCAAAGAATAAAATTCTTTATTCATTAAGAATGACTAGAGATAATAAAAGAGCTGTGCATGATTTAATATTACAAGGAAAACAATTTATAACTAAATATTAATATTATGGGAGAAGCATTATCAAGAGCAACCTTTAAACAAAAAGAGATTGACACTATTCCTAAAGGAGCAAAAGTCTTATCTAAAGATGTGTCAATAACAGTAGAAGAAATTGAAAATGGATTTTTAGTTTCTAAATCTACTGAAGTAAAATATCAATATGATAAAAGAACAGATTATTCTTATCATACAAAGAAATATTTTGCAAAGGAGAATCCATTAGAATTAGATATGGATAAAATATCAGATAAATCATTAGCAGATAATTTTGAATAATATGTCAGAAATGCAATATACATCAATCAATACAGTACTTGGTAAATTTTATAGAGATTTAAGAGGTAATGAAATTAGTGAGTCAGACCTTATAGAATGGACTGGTGAAGCTTTAGAATTTCTAAAGGTGAATCAGATTCAGGAACAAGCTATTGCCTTTCTTGAAGTAAAAGATTTTCATGCTGAGATACCAAAAGGATTTCAAATGGTATTACAAATTGCCAGAAATAATAGATGGGTAGAAGAAGAAAAAGAAAGCTGTACTCCATGTGTGGTAATTGATGCAATAGAAGAAGAAGTTCCTGGTTGTTGTACTGGCACTATAGTTACAGATTGTAATGGATTTGTAATTGAAAATAATAACATAGTTGATTATAAACCTTATTTTGATTTAAGATTTAATTATCAACCTTGGATTAATAGTTACTATTATAGAAGTAATTATACACCTGTAAGATTAAGTAATCATACTTTATTCAATTCAATTGTTTGCAAAGAAAAAGTTGATGAATGTATAGGATGTGTAGATGAATATACTATTGTAGGTTTACAAGAAAAAAGAATTAGAACTTCATTTCAAAATGGTTCTATTGCAATGGCATATTTAAAAAATGCTATTGATGATGAAACAGGTTATCCTTTAATCCCAGACCAAATATCATATATTACTGCTATTGTTTATTATATACAATGGAAAATAGCACAAATGTATGACTGGAATGGTAGAGAAGGTTATGCTAGAATATCTCAAGATAAAGAAAGACTTTGGACTAGATATGCTAAACAAGCTAAGAACTATGCTAAGATGCCTAAATCATTAGATGATTATCAAGACCTTTTAGAACAGTCACATTATTTAATTCCTAACCATAAAAAATACTATGGTTTCTTTGGTAATCTTTCAAGAACAGAACATTTACCTTTTAAATATAATACTTAATAATGGAAGTAAATAATAATATTTCAGAAAATATTGGTGGATTGCATTCAGATGCTTCACCACAAAATCAACCTAAAGGTTCTCAAAGATTTGCATTAAATGTAGTCAATGAATCTGAACATGGTGATGAACCTTATAGAAGTAATGAAGAAAGTAATGAAGTATGTACTTATTTAAAAGAAGATTTCATTCCTCTTGATAAATGTTACATTGGTAATAAAGAGGTTATTGTTTTCTCTGTAAAAAAAGATAATAGTATTTCAGAAATTGGAATTCTAAGTAATTCTTGTGTATATACTGTACATGTAAATGATGAATTTTCTACAGATAAATTAGGTTTTACTGTAGAACATCAAATTAATTCTACTTATAGATTAAGAAGAGGATGTGAAAGAACTGTTTATTGGACAGATGATAATGAGAAACCAAGATACTACAATTTTGATAAACCAGAAGATTTTAAAGATAAACTTAGTGGTGAATGGGAAGCAACAAAATTTAACTTATTTAAAGAGTATAGTAAAATTCCTGAATTTAGAGCTGTTGAAGTTTTAGATTCTGGGGGTAACTTAAAATCAGGTAGTTATAACATGTCAATTAGATATGTAGATGAAGGTTTAAATCCTTCTGAATGGATTATAACTTCACCTATTATTAATATTTATAATGATTTAAAATCAGAAGCTTTTCTTAATATTAGAGGAAGTATTACTTCTGATGTAGATTATCTTAATTTTCCAATATCATCTAAAGCAATTAGAGTGGAATTTGATAACTTAGATGACAATTATCCATTCTATCAAATTGCATTTATAGAAGCTACTAATGGAAGTGGAATGGTTTCAGATGTTAAATACACTGATACTATACCAACTTCTAAAGACTTCTATATTTATACTGGAGATAATATTACAGTTAATGGAACTGAAGAAGAAATTTTATTCTTTAATGAGATTATTTATAGAGCAAATTCTATTGAACAAATAGAAAATAGATTATTACTTGCAAATACAGAAGGTAAAAATGTTGATTTTTGTAAACTTCAAAAATATGCAAGTAGAATAAAAGCTGATGTTGTAACTAAAAAAGTTATTGTAAATGATATAAATGACCCTAGGAATACTAAGAATCCTACTATGCATTTTGGAGATATGATTACAGGAGGTACAGGTTATATGCCAGGTGAGATATATTCATTTGGTATTAATTATGTATTTACTGATGGCTCTATGAGTCCAACTTATCATATACCAGGAAAGAATCCTTCTATACATCCTTCAACTATATTTACTTCTGGTCCAGCTACATATCCAATGAGTCAGAATAATGAGAGTCAAAACAATACTTATATTGATAATGACAATTGTTCTTCTAATGACTACTGGGGATTAGATTCAGAAGGTGATAGTTTATCAGGGAGACCTGTTAGACATCATAGATTTCCTTTAAGAAGTGAAATAGGTTTATCATTAATAACTGAAGAAGCAGCTACACCTCAAACATTTCCATATTTTAAATTACAATTTAATGCTAATGGAACAACTCCATTACCTTGTACACAAGATATGATTGATGCTGGAGAATGTGGTGCTATTGTTGTAGCTCCTCCTTTTCAAGCTAGAGTTAGTTTCACTGTTGATGGAAGTCCAGAAACATTAGTAATGAATATTGATACTAATATAATTTCTAATCCAGTTAATGTAACTGTATTATCAAATTTATATAGTTCAAATGCAATTGTTATTACAGGTATTGAAGAGTCTGATGGTGCAGGAGGTTTCTATGATGTACTTTCTTATCCTTCAGCTAAAGGTTTAACTTATTCAACCAATGTTATTCCAGCTGATTTTACTACAGAAGGTAAAATATTTTCAACAGAAATTCTAGGTATTAAATTTTCTGGTGTTGATTTACCTAGTTTAGTAGATACTAATGGTAATGAAGTTATTGGTTATTATATTGTAAGAAATGATAGAGTTGAAAATGAAAAGACTATTTTAGATAGTGCTGTTTTAACTCCAAGTTTAAAAAATAATAAATATATATCACATGGATTACTACAACCAGTAGTTGACCCAAATAGAATAAGTAAAGATGTATTTGGAATGATACATCCAGAACATAAATTTAATGAAAGAGAATATACTAATTATACAAGTATTATACAAGAAGGTAATTTCCAAATTGTAAAAAGAAATTATAGTAAGATTAGATATAATGATTGTTTTGATGGTTCATCTTATGATAGTAGTATTCATAAAGAAGGTAATGATGATGGTAATAATTTAGATGGATGGGGTGTAACTAGTTTCAATAGAGACCAATATACTCATTTTGTTCCTAGAACTAATTTTGAAATAGACCAAACTCAAATAAAAGAAAAATTTTATTTAAAAGCTTTACAAAGTAGAGATATAAATGATGGTGCAAATGCTGTATATAATATTGCAGGTGATAATAGAGTAGGAATGATTCAATTAAAAGCAAACAATTTAATTAATCCTATAACAGAAAACTTACCTTATGTATTATTAAAAAGAGATATTGCTGATTCATATTCAACATTTAGAACTTTACCTTATTATAAAGATAGTATCAATATGGAAACAGCTGATACTGCTAGTATTTTTAGTGGTGATACTTATGTAGCACCTATGAGATATACTAATTCAATTTGGTGGGATAATAGACCAGCAGAAAGAGCTGGTAAAACTTCTGTATGGAATTATATCATTGGTGGTATTTTAATTGTTATTGGAGCTATCTTATTAATTTTTGGAGGTTCTGGTGCAATTGTTATTGGAGCAGGTATTGCTATTATTGGTGGTGGAGCTTTATTCATTTCTTCAGGTATTGAAAGAGATGCTTTAGTAAAAGCTTATCAAGAAGAATATTCTAAAGGTTTAAGGGAAACAGCATTAGATAATATTACTCAATTAATCTATAGAGATAATGTTTCTCTATGGGGAACTGTTGGTGAACCTTATACAACTAATGGACCTTCAGATGATGAGATACAATGGATTGGAGATACTGTTACAGACCTTTGGTTTGAATCACAAGTTAATATTTCATTAAGACATAAAATGACTTCTGATGTACCTACATTTTTAGATGCACCAGGAGTAATGGAAACAGGTAATTCAGACCCTTATATTGGTTGGGAATTTTTTGGTAAGTGGTATGAAAATTCAGTATCAAGATACCCAATATCTAAAATGGATAATCATATGGCTAAGAAATTACTTGCTTACAATTCTAATAGAAAAGATAATAGACAATATATTGGACATTCATTAGGAGAGTGGTATAAAGTAAATCCTGATTTTCATAGAAAAAATACTCAAAAAATATTCTATCATTTACCATTAGAATATGATTGTTGTTCAGATTGTAAAGAAGACTTTCCACATAGATGGCATTGGTCAGAACAATCTTTCCAAGAAGAATTGACTGATAATTATAGAACATTTTTACCTAATAATTATAAAGATTTAGAAGGTGAGACTGGTGAAATTACTAATGTATTTAAAATTGGTAATAATTTATTTATGCACACACAGGAAGCACTATGGCAAATTCCTAGAAATTATCAAGAAAGAGTAACAGACCAAATTGTATCTTTTATTGGTACAGGTTCTTATGGAGAAATTCCAGCTCAGAAAGTATTAGATGATGATACAGGTAGTAGTGCAGGTTCACAACATAAATGGGGAATGATTAAAACTCCTAATGGTGTATTTTTTCCTAGTGAAAGTCAAAGAAAAATATATCAATTTGATGGTAAACAATTAAAACCTATTAGTAATATAGGAATATCAAATTGGTTTCAAAATAATATGAAATTAGCTGTAGATGAACAATACTACAATGCTAAACAAACATTATATCCATATAGAAATAATCCATCTAACCCATTTGGTTCTGGTTTTATTTCAACATATGACACAACTAAAGAAAGAATTATATTTACTAAAAAAGATTTCTTATTAAGTCAAGAAGTAGTGGGTAATGAAGATTTTGAGATTTGTGTGAATAGTGGACAGATGACAATATTTCCTGATTTTGGTCAAACAATAAATGACCAAGCTTTATTAGGTTGGAATTATGTAGGTATTGAAAATTGTAAATTAAAATTTGAAAAAACAAAAATAGTAACAACTACAGAAACAAGACAAATTGTTCTTAATGTTCCTAATAATGCTGACATTATTATATGGTTAGATACATCAGGAAGTTTTGATACTTCAGCAAGAAATCAAATTAAAAGTGCTGTTAATAGTTGGTTAGTAGGTTTTGGTGCATCTAATCCAAATTGGGTAGGTAATTTACATTTTATTGAAGCTCCTGGTGCTGGTGGTGGACAAACTGAAAGATGGATGGATGCTTTAAGATATACAAGAGATACTATTTATGGAGGAAATGTAAATGGAAAAAATATCATTTTAGTAAACTTTGTTAATGAATCTACTCCTGAATATCATACTGCATCATTTGATGGTAATATTGATAATCCTTCTGTAGAATATTTAAATGATTATAATGCTTTTGTTAATATTCATGATAATGAAATTATAGCTAATGGTGGAAGTTTTATTGGATTATCTTATCCAATTGTATTTACTGCACAAGCTAATTTAACTAGTGAATTTTTAAAGACAGTATTAGCAGCTGTAAAAGGTATTAGTTATGGTACAACAGCTTTTGGAATATTAACTCCAAATCCTGCTTGTCCAAGTTGGGCTATAATGGAAACAGCTTTAAAAGGTACAAATCCTTATCCTGATAATGGTATTGGAGGTTTAGACCAATATGGTTGGAATGTTATTACTAATAGATTTTATAATGGTTCAGGAGCAATTATAACTGCTGAAAATTTTCAAGAAGATATGAAAGTTTTTCTTGAATCTAATTCAACTGTTGAAACTATTGAAGTAGAAGTAAGTAACCAGGAAACAGAATATATGTATATAGATGGAGTACCAGTTGAAGACCCATTAGAATTGGAAAATTCTTGGACTATTAGTTTCTCGTTGAAACAAAACACTTGGGTATCTTGGCATTCTTATTTACCTAATTTCTATATCAATGTTCCAGATAAATTTTATTCTTGGAAATATGGTAGTGATGCAATTTGGAAACATAATAAGAAAGGTCATTATCAAACTTTTTATGGAAAATTATATCCTTTTATTTTAGAATATGTTTCTTTATCAAATCTATTAAGTACAAGAATTTGGGATTACTTAACATTTTTAGTAGAAAGTAAAAGATTTGATTTTACTACAAATGAATTTGTAGATGTTAATGATGTATTTTTTAACAAGTTGATAGCTTATAATTCAAGACAATGTACTGGATTATTAAATACTAAACTTAAAAATAACTATTTAACAGAAAATTATTTATATCAACAAGTTGAAAATTTAACTGGTAATGAAATATTAGTTGACAGAAATGAAAGAAATTGGAGTCTTAATGAGCTGAGAGATGTGAGAACAGATTACAGTAAACCAATATTTATTTCTGAATTAAGTTCATTACAAAATGAATACTTTATTGATAAAATTGTAAATACTGCAACAATTAACTTTGACAAGGATTGGACACAGCTTGAAAGTTTTAGAGATAAATATTTGGTAGTTAGATTAATATTTGATAAATTTGCTGATACTAAAATGATAATGAATTTTTCAGTTGAAAATGAAACACAATCTTTTAGATAAAGATTAATCTGAACCAATAAAGATTAAAATGAAAAGAAAAAAAATTAAATCTAAATTACCAAAATATGAATTTGGTACTTATATAGAAAATCCAAACACTACTCTTGCAGAGAATCAAATAGCAATGGTTAGAGCAAAACAAAAAGCAGCGTCTAATCCCTGGGTTAAGGGGTTAGATGTTTTTGGTAATCTAGCTATGCAAGTTGGAACATCAATGATGAACAAAGGTGCAGCTAATGGTGAAGGTGCTGATGGTAAAGGTGTAGCTGGTTTCTTATCTGAGAACAATGGTCTTATGAATGGAATGCTAGGTGCAACTACAGCTATGGGTAATACAGGTGGATTTGCTTATGGTGGTAAAGTTCCAGTAGAAGTTGAAGGACAGGAAGTTGGTGAAACTCCTTCTGGAGAACTAATGGAATTTAATGGACCTTCTCATGAAGCTGGTGGTATTCCAATAGGTTTACCAGAAGGTACAGAAATCTATTCTAAAAGAATCAAGGTTGATGGTGTATCTATGGCAGATAGAAAAAAGAAAAGAGAAAATAAAGCTGTTTCATTAGAATCATTACTTGAAAAGAATAAGACAGATAATTTAGTTAAAAATTCTTTAGAGAGAACAAAAGAAGTTAATGCTTTTGAAGAAGATGCTGATAATAAAATACAACAAGTTGTAAAACAATTATTAGATTCTCAAGAAGCTCCAAAAACTAAATTTAAACAACATGCTTATGGTAATACTGTTGGTGGTGGAGATGACCCATTTGCTAAAGTTAAATATTATGATAAGTTAAGTACTAATGAATTTGGACCTTACTTTCAAAAATATATGACTGAAGTTGGTAAATCAGATTTAGATTGGAGTAATCCTCAAACTATGAAAGATTATCAATCTCATATTGGATTAACAGGTGAACAAGTAGATGGTATGCCAGGCACAATAACTTTTGGAAATTCAATTGGGAAGTATGGTAAAACTCCTGGATTCAATCCTGGTTCTACTACACCTAATCCTGATATTAATTTTGATGCAATAAATAATAAATTTAATACTTTACCAATCAGTGATGATGCTAGATTAGGTGAAGTTACAAATAGAGCTTATAATCCTAGTCCTGTGGCTGGTGGAGGAACAGGTGTTGATGATGGAAGTGATGGCACTACCTCCACCCCTACAGGTAAAAGTTTTGATGATATGTTTGGAATGACTGCTGGAGATGCAGTAGGTATCTTTGGAAATTTATATCAAGCTTTTGCACCAGCAAAAGAAACTGAGAGAAATAGAGCAGGTGATACTCCTAACATAAATGCTTTTAAAGATTATGGTAAAGAAGGTTTAGAAACTTTAGATTCTACAAAACAATATGTTAATCAAGTTAGAGATGAAAAATTAACTGATTTAGAATTATCAAGAACTGCTGGAATTAAAAGAGGAAGAAATTCTGCTAGAGGTGTTAATACATTAAGAGCTTTAGATTTAGCAACTGATGCAAATGTTAATAATACTAAAGCAGATACATATAGTCAGTTTGCTCAAGAGATGATGTCAATTCTTGGACAAGAAGCTGGAATGGAAAATCAAAGAGATAGAGTTGTAATGGAAGGTGAACAACTTAGAGATGAAAATGATAGAAAAGATAGAGATAATTATTTTTCTCAAAGAGCAACTGATAAAGCAGCTATTGGAGAAGGACTTACAAAAACTGGTGGCTCTATGAATGAAATCAAACAAAGAAATATGACAGAAAATTTGATTAATCAATTATCAAATTATGGTATCACAATTGATGAGCATGGTAATTTACAAGATAAAAAATCAGCTCCTAAAAAATTAACTAAAAAGAAAAAGAGATAATGGGAAGATTTTATCAAACAGCAAAAAGAGAGTTTGTAGATAATTTCATTTATCAACCTCCAGTAGAACTGATGGCAAAAGTAATAGGTAATGCAGATAAACAAGTATTAGATACTGAGACTGAAGCATTAGCTATATATGATAAATTAAAAGCTCAAGGTTTAAAAGCAGATGAACCAAGATTACAAGAAATTATACAAGGTTATCAATCTCAGATTGAAGACCTTTCTGGTGTTATGCAAAAAAGTCCTTTAGAATTTAGAAAGGAAATTGGTAAGATTAGAAATCTAAGTAGAACTATTGGTAATGATTGGAGTAGTCAAGGTGAAGTTGGAAAAATTCAAGAACAGTATGCAGCTAGAAATGCTTATGCAAAAGAATTACAAGATGGTGTTGAAAAAGGTAAAATTTTACAAGAAAATGCTACACAAGCTTTACAAAAATTTGATAACGAGTATCAGGGTGTAAATTATAAAAGTGCAAGTGAATATAATAGATACAATTCTGAAAATTTAAATGAATATGTAGATGCAGATAAAATTGCAGATGAAATAGGTGAAGGCTGGAAAGCTGATGTAAAATCTAAAGGTTATGATTATGCAGATGGACAATGGGTTAGAACAGTAAATGGAAAAAGAGAAGTAGCTGATGAAACAGAAATTCAAGATTCTATTCAAAGAACTTTATTAAAAAATGAAAAAGTAAGAGCTTACTATGACCAGCAACAAAGATTAGGTTTTATGTCTCCTGAACAATTTGCACAAAAAATTGGAAATACAGCTAGTGTTTATTCTAAGAAACATGGATATGTTAAACAAGAAGATGAAACTAGAATGAAAGAAAATAGTAATTATTGGGCAGAACTTAGTTGGAATAAAGCTATACAAGAAGAAGAAATGTTAAAAGCTTTAGAAACAAATAAAGAAACTGGAGAAATATATGGTAATAGTGTAGCACAAGATATGGCTGAAGAAGAATGGTTAACTAAATTAGGAAGTGGAGTTACTAATTCTATTTCTGGTAAACCTTATAAGTTTAACGATGTAAGTCATGCTATAGATATTTTACAAAAATCTTATGATAAAAAACCTTCTCCTGCTTTATTAGCCAAATTAAATGAAGCTAAAGGAATTAAAGCTAAAACATTAAGTATGTCTAAAGCTACTTGGGCTCCTTTATATGAAAAAGGTTTCTCTGTAGCTGCTGTAGATAAATTAAAAGAAAAAGTTGATGAAGATTTTCTTGCAAATGGTTTAAGTTATAAATATAGATTACCTAAATTACAAATTATGGATGTAAATAATAAATTATATAATTCAAAATTAAAAGATGACTATCAAGAATTTACACCAAAAAATCTAGTTAATAAAAAAATGATATTACCTTCTGGGCAACAAGTAACAATTACTAATGTAAGACTTGTACCTAAATCAATAAAACCTATTCTTATTAATGGTATAGTAAATAATAAATCTATTAATAATAATGATGCTCACTCTACATTACAATTTGTATATATGGATGGAGAAGAAGAAAAAACATTTAATCAAACAGCATTCTATAACATGCAACAATCACAAGGTTTTGCATTTGACTAAAAATAATTATAAAAACTAAATATGGGAAAGAAAGTCTTTGAAGATGGAAATGGGTATGACCCAATGAAAAACAAATATATTGTTTCAAACAATCCACTTAAACAAGCAAAATTTGTAAGAGAGCATAATGAAGCTGAACATAAAAGAGTATCTACAGGTATTGTTTTACAAAAGAAAAAAGAAAAAGAAGGTAAATTATCTACAGTTGATGAATTAATATTACAAGAAACAATTGGTCAAGAAATAGCTGAAGCTGAAGCTGAAAATCAATTAAGAAAAGTTATTGAAAAAGAAGCTAAAGAAGCTGAATATGCACCTGCTGATGAGGTAGAAAAAGAATTTAAATCTTCTGTGGAAGAAAGTCAATATAATTCTTTTAAAGACATTCAAAAAAGATATGATGAATTATCAGCTAAAACTTATTCTGGTGTTCAACAAAAATTATTTAAAAAAGGTCAAGAACAAAACATGAAACCAGAAGTTGATGATAATTGGTTAGAGTCTGCTGGTAAAAATGTAAGTAATACACTTTTTAGTGCTTTAGATATTGTTGGCTCTCACATAGGAGCTGCTGGTAGTCAATTTTCTGATAAGAATAAATTCACAGAAAAAGAAGAACAAGAATATGAAGTTCTTAAAAAACAAATAGCTCAAGTTAGAAATCCTATTTTAACTAAGCAAAAAACTGCATTAGAAGAAAAGAAAAAACAATTAGAAAGTAAATTAGGAACTGTTAAAGGTATAGGGCAATTATCACCATTTATGAATGATAAAAAAAGTACTCAAATGGCTATTGTAGCTTATGAAGATGCTATTGAATTATATCAAGATGCCATTGATAATGGTGGATTTATATCAGGACTTAATAATGATTTAACAGGTTCTTTGACTTTAAATATTTCAAGTATAGAAGAAACAAGAAGAGCTAAAGAATTAACTGAAAAGAAATTAAATGGAGAAGAATTAAATGAAATTGAAAATGATTTCATGGAGTCTTATGAAATATTAGGAAAAGCAAAACAATCAAGTTTAAATAAAAACATGTCTTATAAACTTGGAGAAGGTATAAAAGAAACTGGTAAATTTATTGGTGAAATAATTGTTACTAATAAAATTATTGGTAATGTTATTCCAAAGTTAAATGTTCAACCAGGGATGAATGCTGCAACTGTTGTTAAACAACCTATTGGTGCAGCTATAAGTCCATCAACTTTAATTAAAACTGATGAAAAATACATTCAAAAATACTATGAAAATGAATCTAATTTAAAGACAATAAATAATAGTATCAAAGTATTAGATAGTAAAGTTAATAATTTATTATCTAAAGAATCTTTATCTAAAGATGAAGAAGTTGAATTAAGTAAATTAAAAATTAAAAAAGAATTATTTCAAGAACAAAAAGATGAGTTAGTTAGTTATAGTGATTCATTTGTTTATGGTATGTCTGAAAATTTAAAAGAAAGATACTCTGAAATTTTTGTAGGGGGTGCTGTAGATAAAGTAGGTAAATCATTTTTACCAGCTCTAGGTAGTGCTTTAAATAAAAGTAAAGTTGGTTCAGCTTTAGTTAAAACTTCTACTAAAGTAGATGATGTATTAACTAAAAAATTAAGAACAGGTAGAGAGCTTTTAGATAGAAAATTATTTGACAATACTCCTGGTAAATTAAGTAAAGCTTTAGTAAACCATACAGGTTCAGCTAAAGTTATGCACAGTTTACCTGCTGAGATGATTGAAGAAATTGCTGTACAATTAACTCCTACATATCAAGAAGATTACCAGGAACAATTTAAAGAATTAGGAAAAGCTGATTTCTATACTATGGTTGCAGCTCAAACTTTAATTCTTGGTGGATTTAATGGAACTGTTGGTGGAGCTAATCACTTTTATAATATGAAGACTGATTCAAATTATAGAGATGACTATAATGCAAATCAAAAAAATAAAAAACAATTAAAAGAAGTATATAATAGAATTGATGAAGCTACTACTGATGAACAATTAGCACAAGATGTTGCTATGAGTACTATGGGTACTATCTTTCAAATCAATGATTATAATGGTAGAATTGCTGAATTAAGAAATCCTAAAGTGGACCACAAAGATGGATTAACTGCTGAAGAAAGAATTAAAAAAGCTGACATGATGGAAAGAAATTCTTTCTATAACCTTGGTGTGCAATCTATTGAAACAGGTACTAGTACTGAGTTTAAGAAATCTTTAAGTATGCTTTCAAGAAATGAAAAAGTATCTGAAGAAACAAGAGCTAATGCTGCTTTAGGTTTAGCTAAATTAAGTCAATTAGAAGACATTAGTGAAAAGCATAAAAACAAAGTAAATTATTCTTCTGTTATGGATTTATCTATAAGAGAAAATTTAAACAATGAAACTATTAATGATTTAGATACTAAAATCCAAGCTGTTAAAAAAGTTGCAGATTTAGAAGTTCAAAAATTTAATAAACAAAATGATTTAAATGAATACTTTAATCTTGATAAATTATTATTAAAAATTGAAAGTGAAGAAGAACAAGGTGAATATAATAACTACTTAGCTCAATTGAGAAAAGAAGATATTCCTGAAGTTAATCAATACTTAGATTTATTATTAAATAAAGAATTACTTGAAAAAGAAAATAATGAAGTTTCTAAAAAATTAAGATATGAAACAAATCCTAATAATGCAGAAGCAATCAGAACTAGAGAGTATGACAAAGTAAAAAAACAATTAACTTCAAATGTTAATGTAAATAATGTAGATGATGTTAAAGCTGAATTGACAGAAAAAGAAATTGCAACTCCTGAAGTAGTTCAAGAGATAAACAATAAAGCAATTGAAGATTCAAATAAAGCTCCAGAAGTAAGTAAAGAAGCTACTGTAAGAGAATTTGATACTCAAATTACTTCTGAACAGATTAAAGAAGCTTTACCATTTGATGATTTATTTGGACCACAAGAAACTATTATAAATAAAATTGCACCAGTTGAAGATACCCCAGAGCAAAAAGCAATCAGAAAAGATAAATTAAATAAATTTACTTTAGAAGCTGCTAGAAAAAAAGAACTTGAAGATAATGATGTAGTAGATATTATTAAATTAGGAGAAGAACTTCCTACTGAAGAAGAAGCTGCAAGAAGAGCTAAATTACAAAAAACTATTAATGATAAATATGATGCATTAATAAAAGCAAAAGAAGAAGAAACTACTGGTAGTCAAGCTGCTAAAGAAGCACATGTATTTAATCAAGGTTCATTATTCTCTCCAATAGAGTATGATGCAAATAATGATGAGCATGTAGAAAAAGTTAAAAAGTTTGAGAAAGGATTTGCTCAACTTATTTCTAATAATCCTGGTTTGACTTTCCAAGGTCTTATGGGTAATGTAATTAGAGATGCTGGTGAATTGAGAGTTAGTAATAACTTTGAAATCATGGCTAAAGCATGGAATAATGTTAGTGCAGAAAAAATATCTCCTACTGAAAAAGATTCTTTTTATGAAAGAAACTTTGGAAGTAAGGATGCAGCTTCTGTATTATTTGGTACTGAAGTTCAAACTCAAGTGTCTAAACCAGTTACAGAATCAGTTGCTGTTGAACAATCAGTGACTCCAGAAGTTACTGCTTTATCATTAGTGACAGGACAACCTGTGAAATTATATAAAGGAAGAAAGTTTGCAGAAGTTGGCTTAAAAGCTGGTTTCTTAGGATTGAATTATGTTGAGAATGATACTGAAAAAGTAACTGTTGATACTTCAGTAAATGCTAATGCTTTACCATTTATTGACTACAGAAACTTTCAAGTAGGAGATGAAGTTGAATTAACTTTTAATTATGAATATTTATTAAATCCTGAAAATAAAGTTTCTAAATGGGAAAATGTAAATGATGTTCCAACTAAAACTTCTATTACTGTTGGACAGTTATTAGAAGATTTATTTCCTGGAAAATCATATGCAGAATTAACTCAAATTTTAAGAACTAATCCAGAAACACTTTTAAGTAATGAAGAATTCTTAAAAGCAGTTCCTGTTGGAATTAAAAATAATGGATTGTCTGACAATGGACAAGATATTATTACAGGTGGATTAAATGATTATTACTGGTTCAATGTATCTAATGTTGCATTAAAAGAAAATGCAGAAGGTGAGAAATTAATTGGAGAACAAAGAGAAAGAATTGAAAATAATAGAAAGCTTAACTTAGAAACTAGAAAACAAATATTACAAAATGGTAGTGTTACTACAAAAGTAACTAGTAGAAGTCAAGGTGAAAGTAATAAATTATTGATGCTTACTAATGAAGAAAAAGCACAAGGCTTTTCTGAACAATTCCAGTCAATCTCTGATGCTTTTAAAGATGGAACAATGGAAGAAGCTCAAAAGCATTCAGCTCTTGGTGTAATTAAAGGAAAACAGATTGTATCAAAAGGAAAACCAGGAGAAGAAAAATTAATATCAGTGAATGGTAAAGAAGTTAATACTGACCAAATCACTAACTGGGAATCTTTTACTGATGAAATTGCTGTAAGAGAAGGTAGTAAACAAAATGTGACTGGTAAAATAGTTATGGTTGTTCAAAGTGGTATTGATGAATTAGGAAATCCTACTTATGTTTTACACAATGTAATTAACAATCATAAAAATAAACAAGAACAATTTAAAGTAATAAATGAAATAAAATATAAATTAATTAACTACTCAGATATATTATCTGGTAAAAAAGTTGGTACACCTACTGAAGTAGAGAAAGCTAACAAAATTAAAACTAATATTAAAAATAACTTTGGTATTGACATTACATCAAAAGATGTATTGAATACAATTTTAGATTTTTATCCAGAACAAAATAAAGATAAGAATGGAAAAGTTACTCAAGAATTTAGACAAGATATGAATCCTAAATTAGCTGATTTAAAAAGGGCTAATAATATTCCTAACTTAACTATTTTTGAATCTGTTGCAGAATTTGAATCAGCATTTTTAACTAATAATATAGGTACAACTACTTATAGTGATATATTATATAGTAATATGCATACTCAATATATCTATACAGGTATTGAAAATAAAGGTAAAAAGATTTGGACTAATGAAGTTCAACCAGTAATCATGTTTAGTAATGAACACTTAGATTCTAAAGTTGTTGAAAATATTACTGAACAAAAAGAAGAACAAATAATTGCACAAGAAGTAGAAATTACAAATAAACAAATTGCATTTAAACAACAATTATTAGCTGAAGAAGAAGACACTGATGTAAAACAAGAATTAACAAATGAAATTGAAGAATTAAAAGCTAAAGTAGAATCTATTCCAACAGTTAGACCAACAGTTAAAAAAGAATTTGATAATACAGATACTTTTCAAGTAGTTGAGCATATTGTATTTAAAGCATTATCTCAATTAGATGTAACTGGAAAAATTACTAAAGAACAAATCTATAAAGAAGTTAGTAATACTTTTGACAATTTAGTTAAAGAGTTGAAAGCAAAAGGATTAGAAGCTGAAGCTAACTTTGTATTAGAAAATAAAGCAGAAATTCTTGGTGAAGGTTATTATGATAATAGTATAAAAGAAGTTATTTATGCAGTATTTAATTTAACAGAAGATGGTGATGTTACAGATTTAACTGGTGAGAATATTAAATCTCATTCAAAAGAATCTTATGAAAATAATATTGCTGATTCATTAAGTTTAAAGGTTAAGATATTACTTTCTGGTATTGTAGATACTAGATTAGATAATGTTAATAACTTTGCAGGTTTACAATCTACTATGTCATTCAATGATGCATTGGATGCTTTACAACAAATTATGTCAGAGGTTAATAATAATACAATTGCTGATGTGAAGAAAGCTATTCAAGCTAAAATTGAATTGAATGAAAAAGAATTTGAATTCTATAATCAATTATTAACTAGATTAAATGATATTGAAAAAATAGACAATTCAATTATCAATGAAATATTATACAGTCTGTACCAACCTAAAGTTAGTATGGCATTTGTATTGTATCATAAAAACAGTGATGGAAGTTATAGTATGGAAACTTATGATGCCAATACTAAAAATCCTTTATTTGTTAAAAGAGCTAAATGGCAAGAAAATTTTAAAAACTCTTCTATTGTAACAAAATTTGAAGAAGGTTTTTACAAAATCAATGAAGAAGAATATAATAAATTAAATGAATTATACAATGATATAATTGCAAATGAAAATATTTCAGATGTTAAAGCATATCTTGAAGCTGTTGGTGTTAAATTAAATAGTAAAATTTATGAAATATTAGAAGATAAAAATCATTCATCTAATAGTAGTTTAAATACTTTAGTTCTTTCTACTACAGGTATTATTAAAAACATAAATGATAATCTTAAAACTGCTTTTGAAAGTAAAAAAGTATTAGCATTTAGTAATAATGTAATTACTGATAGAAAATTACAACAACAATTCAATGTATTAACATTTAATAATTCAAGATTAAATGATTTAATTCATGCTGACAATAATGTATCATTCATTTCTATGAACATGATGTATATTGGTGGTAAGATGATTAATGTATATGAGCAACCTAAAAGAATTAGTAACATCCTTAAAAAATTAAAGAATGATACTAACTTTAGAAATCAATTAAAAAGCTCTCAAATCTCATCTGATAACTTCTTATTGAACTTATTGGAAGATGATGAAAAATTAAATGAGTATATTGATGTTGTAATGGTATCTTTAGAATCTTTAAAAGAAAGAGGTTCTGCTTCAAGTGATAAAATGTCTGTAACAAACTTATCTAACAAAGATGCTTTTGTAACATTGTTTAATTTATTTGCTAGTAGTGAAGGTGCTTATGCAAATGAGGAAATGAAAGAAAAAGGAATTAAGTTGAGAAAAGGTATGGTTAATTTCCCTACACTTTCAGATTCATCTCAATTACCTTTATTCAAAACTATTTTAGTTGATGTACAGAAAGAAAATGTATTAGGTAATACTTTATCTGAAGATATGTCTGATGTATTAATCAATCAATTATTAAAAGGTGATTTAAAAAGAATTGGTGCTTTCATTTCTTCTGGTGTTTCAACAAACATTAAAGGTCATGATGCAGGTGCATTATTTATAACAAGTATGTCTTCTTTAAATTCATTAGCTGTTGATTTCGTTTATGAAAGTAATGGTAAAGAAGTTAAAACTAAAAGAACTTTAGTTGAAGTATTTAGAAATAATCCTGAGTATCATACTGAAGAAGGTGTACAAAGATTTATTGATGATTACAAATCAGATATAGTTGAAGAAATTAATAGAAATGTTAACTATGAAGTAAATCAATATATTAGTGAAGATGGTTTAACTGGCTTATTTAAAGACAATGAAATATTTGCTGGAGATAAATTATTGTTTATTGATAAAAAATATCTTGATGGAAAAGGTGAAATGACTCCTTTAGAACAAGCTAGATTAGTTGCTTATGATTATGTTATTAACAATTTAATTCAACAAAAAGAAATTCAAACAACTTTTGCTGGAGATATTGCTAATTACTTTAAAGATAATATGGCAAAAGATTTAATTAATGGACACTCAGTTACTAATACTCAAGATATTATAAATTTCTATTATCCTGGTATGGACCAACAAATTAAGGATTTAGTAGCAGATAAAAACTATCAATTGTTATTTGAAAGATTTCCTAAATTAAAATTTAGTAATGAATACATTTCATCTGACATTTCACATGAAGAGCAGTATCAAGAATTTATTCCTGTGATTCAAATGAAAACTAAAAAGATGTTTGAAGATGTGCAAAATAACTTATCTAAAAGATTGAAAGCTTTAATCTCTCCAGGAAATCAATTTCCAAATAGTAGAGGTAATAAGGTTTACAAACAAATTATGACACAAGATGTTGAAAATTCATCTGAAGTGTTAGAAAATTTAGTTGAGTTATATCACCCAGAATTATACAGTGAAGTAGTAAATGATTTAAGAGAATTTAAAGTCTTAGATAACATTTATGAAAATAATAGAACAGAACAAGAAGGTAAAAGACATAAAGCTTTGTATAATGACTTGACAGGTAAGTTACCTATGATTAGTGGTTTCTTTAAGACTGCATCTACAGATGCTCAGGAATATACTTCATGGACTGACAACCTTAATCAATTATTAGAACAAGGTAGAATAACAACTAATGAATATAATAACTTAAAAGACAAATTAACTAAACAAGAAAAAGATTTAGATACAACTGGTACTATCAAAGAAGAAAATAAATTAACTAAAGAGGAAAGAAAACTTGCAATGATGCAACCTACAAAACCTTTATACTCTGGATTACATTTTGAAAATCATAATGGTTATCAATTACAAAGAGATATTTATGTTAAGTCTTCTTCATTTGCTATCACACCAGAATTAGCATCAATGTTTCCTAAGTTTAACAGTTTAAGAAAAGTAATTAATGCTTTAGAAAATGGTTCAGAGAATACAGTAGTTAGAATTTCTTATGACTCAGCTAATAAAGTTGGAGCTGTTAAGAATGCAATACCTATGTCTGAATTGTACAGAGAAGATTTTGATTTAAATAGAATCAATTCTTCTATAGTAGAGTTAGACAGAGAAAACTTTTATATTCAACAAGATAAACCTTTCAAGTCAGATAAAAATGCTGAAAAAGGATTAGTTGATACTGTAACAAGAGCTACTCAGTTTGAAAAAATATTATTAGGTGATGGAATTAATCAAATTAAAAACCATGTATTCCCTAATATGTTTGATGCTGAATTAATTTCTGAGTTAAGTATTGAAGTGGTTGATGGTAAAGTTAATGGACCAGCTTTAAAATTATTATATAATGAAATTTATAAAAAAGAACAAAAGTTATTCAAAGAAAACTTATTTAGAAAATTAGGAATTACTGACTATTCAGATTTAATGAATGGTAATGTAGCTTCAATGGAAAAATTAGCTGAATTGTTATCTAAAAGATTAACTAATAAACAAGATAAAAAAGGTTTAGAATTAACTTATCATGTAAAAGGTTATAATCAAACTTTCTCTAAAAAAGAAATCATTGATAAAAACTTAATACCTGAAAAAGCTGAATTTAAAATTCCTATTTTCATGACACCTAACTCAAGAAAATTTGAGTCTGTGTTGAATAGTGTTGTTAATAAGAACAGCATCAATTTATCACTTCCTGGTTTCTCATCTCCTGTTGCATCTCAAGAGGGATTTGATTTCAAAGGATATGAAGGGGCTAGTTCATTAGAAGATTTAAAAGCTAAAGGTTTAGTTACAACTAAAAACTTTGATGCTAAAAAAGGACTACAGGCAACTAGAAATGAAGATGGAAGTTTAAAATATGCTCAAGTATTTATTGCTAATAAATATAAAGTGTTTGATGAAACCACTGGACAATACAATTATATTGACTTGAAAGAGTTTATTGATGAAAATGGTCAGATAGATTCAACTAAATTACCAGAAGAATTATTAAGTATGTTCTCATTTAGAATCCCAACTTCATCTCACCAATCAGGTGTAATGATTGAAGTAGCAGGTTTCTTACCACATACTGTTGGAGATTTAATGATTGTACCAAAAGACCATACTGTCCAACTTGGAGAGGATTATGATATTGATACAAGATATGTTTACAATTATAATTATAAGCAAGATGCTAATGGTAACTTAAAGAAATTGGAATATGCTGATTTAAATACACTTGGAGAAGATTTAGAAAGTGTTAAGCAAGAATATGAAGCATATAAAAAAGAATTATTTGATGAGTACTTTAAAACAAATGTTAATACAAATAAACCATTAGGTAAAAATACATTTGTAAATAATACTTATTGGAATTCAAATAGAGAAACTTTATTAGAAATTGCAATACTAGAAGATTCATTAGAAAATTATAATGAAGATAAAGTATTACATGCAATATTCCAGGACCAATATGACTTTGCTCCAGTTGCATCTAAAGAAGAAATGAAAGATAAAATTGATGAGCTTAAAGCAAAATTACTTCCTAGTGATTTAGTTAAGTCTAAAGCTACTGAAATGAAAAAAGAATATAATAGTATTTTAAAAGATTTGAAAGATGCTTATAAAAATGAAGCTAAACAATTAAGAAAGTCACACTACAAATATGCAAACTCTGTTAGAGGTAAAAAAGATGTAGAAAAAGTGTTACAAAACAATTTAGTTTCATTATATAAAGCTGTTTTTTCAGCTGAAGATAAAGAAGTTCAATCATTGATTAACAAAACTTTATCAACTGATTTTGCTGAAAATACAGCTAAAGAAATGGATAAAAAATTAAATACTAATACAAATAATATTTACAACATTTATTCACCTTTAACTCAAAGTAAAATTATGGCATTGGGTGCTGATGGTAAAATGGGTATTGGAGTTCACTCTAATGCAGTAACTATGAACTCATTATTACAACAAACTAATGCTGATATTAAATTTGTTAAGAACTATAATCAAGATACTGGAGCACCAGAATTCTATAAAATGTTATTTGGAGATTTAGTGTTTGATGGTACTTTAGGTAAAGTGACTAATAGAAACTTTAGAATTTCAGAAAGTGGAATGGAGTCTCAAAACTCTGCTACAGATAATCAAAAATTACAGATTATGGGTAGAAGAAATGAGAATGCTGAAACTATTAATGTGTTCACAATCTTACAGGCAACTGGATTAGATAATGATGGATTAAAGATTAAAGGACAGGAGATGTCTTATGCTTCTTTATTTATTAATCAACCTATATTAAGAGAGTACACTACTTTAGTTAAAAAGTATAAATCATCTACTAATGATAAAAAAGGGAATCCTGAAAAGTTAGCTATAAAAGAATTAACTCAAAAGTATAATGCAAAAGTTAATAAAGATAATTGGATATTAGATGATAAAAAGAAACCTGTTGTAGGTATCTTTAAACCAGAAGTATTACAAAGATTAGGTAGTAACCTGACATCAGAGAAATTATATAATGATTTAATTATGACAGAAGCAGACATTTTGTCACAACTATATGTATTAAAAAGATTTAATGAATTAAAAGAACCTGCAAAAGAATACAATAGATTACAAAAATTTGTGAATATTGAAAATGGTGGTTTAGGTATTTCATATTTTGACACAATTGAATTGATGGAAGAAATGATAGATATTGCTTCTGGTGATATTGCTATTACAAATTCTGCTAATATGATTGGAGATTTAATTTATGTAGAATCTGAAGAAGTTAGAAAAGATAAAGAAGCTAAAGGATATATATTTGTTAAAGTTTCTGATGCAGGAAGTTTAGTGATGATTAAACCATCAAACCATTATTCTCATAAAATTGTCAATTCAATTGCTGATGGATATAATTTATGGTCATCTATGTTTCCTTATGAATCAAGATTTATTAATGAGCAAATTGGAGAAATTACTGCTATTAGTAGTGTAATTAATGATAATGAAAAGAAAGAATTAAAATATAAAGTTATTTCAGAACTTAAAGATTATATTTACTCAAACAGTCCTACTTTGTTCAATAACAATGTATTAGGAAAAAGTAATGAATTGTTCTTTGATAATAATGAAACTGGAAATACTTCATTGGCAAGTTACTTGTTAGAATTATCTAACAATCCACAATTCAATTATTTATTTAATCTACCATTTTTTAAAGATTTACAATTTGATATAAATGAAGGAACTTATCCATCAACTGTTAAGTATAATAATAATGATATTTCTAAATTAAGTAATATCAACACTTATAATACACTAAACAAATTAGTTAATTCTAATAAAAAGTTATTGGATAAAAATGGAGTAGCTTATACTGAAGCAGATTTAATGAAAGATTTATTGATGTATTCATTATTAAGTAATCAAGAGAATGGAGCAATTGGATTTAGACACTTATTACCTATTGAATTATTTGATAAGTATAAAGTAACTGAAAATTTAAGAGGTAAGTCAGATTTTAAAAATCCTAACATACAAAATTTATTGTATAATGGTTTAAGTAAATCTGTTGAATCTTTATTAGGTAATCAAATTGATAACACTGGTGTTGTAAGTAATATTAACAATGTACCTGTTTCAGAAATTTACACATTAGTAAGTTACATTAACAGACAATTAAACTTTGATAATAAGACTACAGATAACACTTATGTTAAAGTAGTTGATGATAAAGGAACTGTAGTATTTAATAACTACTCTGGTGAATACCAAAACAGTAATTTTGTTAGACAGTTCTTACAACATAATCCAGAATTATCAAATGAAATTCCATTTGTTGTAAATAATTTAGATGAACCAAATGCAAAAATGTCTGAATTTCAAACATTATTGAGAAGTAACAGTATATTATTAGAAGATTTTGATAAAGGATTAATGACTTCTTTCTATAAAAATCCATATTATTATGCAGTTAAATACAAAAATGATAAAATTGTTTCTAAAAGAAAAATTAAAAGTATTGGAGATTTAAATATTAATGAATCATTATTAGAAGACAGTCCTAAATTTATTTCATTAAGAGATAAAAATGGAAATGTTAAATTATATGAATTAAAAGAAGAAAACTATTATGAGCAAATTACAACATTAGGTACATTTGGGTTTAATGAATACCAAGCTGGTAGAGTAATTAATAGGTCTTTAGTTGATAAGAATAATGTTAAAAAGTTTTTAGTTACTAAAATTGTTCCTACTGAAACAGCTGAGTTTATTAATGCAAATGATATTATGACTGTTATTGAAGAAACTTTCAAGGATAAAAATCATCCTTATAAAGCACTTTTAGATATGTTCTTACCATTAGTAGATATATCAAAAGTAGAAATTGAAGTTGTTCCTACATTACCTGGAAAGGCAGTGTACTATAATAATAAAATTAGTGTGAGTCAAGCTTATTTAGATACTTTACCAACTAATAAAGATTTAAGTGATACTTTAATAGAAGAAATTTTACACAGTATTACAGTTAAAGCAGTTGGTAGATATGTAGATATTAGTGATATTGATGATTCTGGTAAAATTGTTTACAAATTAAAAGAAGGAATGACAATTCCAGCTTCATTGAGAACAATGTTAACTATATACCAGAAAGGTATTGATGTTATTAAGAATGAACAAGGATTAGAAACATTATTATCTAGTGTTAGAAAATTTAGAGGTATATCAAATGCTAATAATTCTGAACAAGGTTCATTAGTAACTAATAGTGCTCAAGAGTATGATGCATATAGAGTTATGGATATTCATGAATTTATAGCTGGTATATTCAGAAAAGATAGTAACTTTGCAACTAAGATGGCAAAAACTTCTTATTTGGAATCTGGGTTAAGTATATTGAAAAAATATGCTGAAACACTTGTAAGATTACTTTATAATATAGTACCTTCAAAAAGATTAGATAGCATCTCAGCTAATATGGCTTTGAATTTATATGATTTCTTAGTAGAAGATAAAAACTATTTAGAAGAAAGATACCAAGCTAGTGCTTATAATAATGAAGCAAATGATGCTATTCTTGCAGAAGCTCAAAAACTTTTATTAGATATGGAAGCATCTGAAAACATTGGAGATACTGGAAATAATTCTCCAATAGAAAATGTAATAAACACAATAAAAACTAAATGTTAATAATATGAGTTGTACATTAAAAGAACAATTTAAACAAGAATTCGGGATTGACCTTCAAAATGGAAGGTTAATTCCTGAATTAATGAAAGTAAGAGTTTCAAGTTGGATACATAATAATGCATCTGTAATGAAAGAAATGTCATTTAATGATGAGGTTTTAGGTATTGAATATAGAAAGAGTAATTCTGACCATGGAGGTACAGATTACTTTATTAAATATGATGAGAAAGCTGAAGAACAATGGGAAGCTTATAAATATCATCAATCATCTCAAGATGCTCTTGAATCAATACAAGAAACACTTAACTTTAATCAATATTATAATTATGCTATAAATGAAAACCATGAAGATGATAATGTTCAAGGTGATTATTTATTTGAAGATATTGATGTTGTAGATAACCCAGTTAATTTTATTGAATGGAAAAACAATAGAAAAGCTTTAAAAGAAAAGTTGGAGAGACAAGCTATTCAATATAGAAAACATAATAATGACAGAAGAAAATTAAAATTAGTTAATAAGGCAATTGCTGAAATTGATAAACAATTAACTAAATTTAATGAGAATGATATGTTTATTGTTCATGAAACTTTAATGCAGGAAATTAATGTGTTAGATAAATTATTAAAAGATATTACAACAAATGTTATTGATGCAGCTATTATACTTGAATCAAATAGAGTAAAAGAAAGAATTAATGAACTTTCTATATATTTTAATGGAATTGATTTAATTAATATTAATAGCCCTGTAAATAATTCATTAAGAGAATTATTAGAAAATACTTTTGAAGATGATAAATTATATAAAGTACAAAAAGGTGTATCAAATTTATATGAAAAATATAATAAAAATTTATTCACTATTATAGAGAGTACTTTTGCTAATGATTCATTAGTAATAGAACATAAAAAGAATATGTCTCCTGAAGAATTTAAAAATTTTTATACCACATCTATTGAATTAATTAAAAGTAGAGAAGTTTTTATTGGAGAGACTCAAAGAGATGCATCTAAAGTTTTAGGAGCAGCTTCTGTAGATTCTGTATTAGCTGATTTATTATTTTCTGGTAGAGAGAACTATTATAATCAGGAAGTAGGTCAGACTCAAATTTTGATTCAAAACTTTACTGATTCATGGAAAAAAATAAAAGATAAAGTTGATGCTAATAAAGATTATATTACAACTCAATTATATCAAAAAGATAAGTTAGGAGTAAGAACTAATAAATTAATTAGTCCATTTACAACTGCTTTTTATAAGTTATTGAAAGATGTTAATAGTGCAAAATTTGCTTTCTTTGGAAATAAAAGTCTTCAATCATATAAGACTTGGATGAATATATTAAAGAATAATGCAGATTTTATACAACCTTATAAATTAAAAGTTTACCAGGAATTGTATAAAGATAATGCTATGTTTAAAAGTTTCTTTACTTATTCTGACCAGGAAATGTTAGATTATGAAAATGAACTTAAATCAAAATTAGGTGTAGCTTTATATGAAATTGAATTAAATAAACAACAAGAAATGATTAAGAATTATATAAATGAGCAAGAAAATGGATTATTCTCATCTGCTTCATTTGTATATTCTAAAAATCCATTCAGTTTTATTAATAATTTCTATTCTGATAATTTTAATAAGCCAGATAACACAACTTCTGAATATTTAGAACCAGCTTATACTCAAATGATTCCTAAAATGGATAAAACTGATGAGTATAATCCTGAAGAATATTACAATACAGAATTAAAAAAAATGGAAAGTGGGGAATTTGGTCAGGAATTGATGGATGTTTATAAACATGCTTATAATTTACTTACTGAATATATTAATCCTTCCTTACAGGCTGAAGATGTCAATGTGACATCATTAGAATTAATGAATCAAGTGGATATTTTAGATAGAGAAGTAATTAAAAATTTATCTTTCTTTCAAAAAGTTCCATTACAATTAAAAAATTTATGGAATTCTATACTTGAGAATTATACTACTAATAATGTCCAAGATAAAGAAGATAAAAATAAATTAAAAAGTAAATACAGTAGTTATGGTAAAAATAAAACTAAGATATTACAGCAAATTTATAATAATAAATCACAAATAGAATTAATCAATCTTTTAAGTAAAGAAGGTGTTGATGTAAACTCAAGTGCAGTAGTTAAAGCATCTAAAAGACAATTAGTTAATTCATTAGTTCAATTAGAACTAAATAAATATTCTTCTACTAACCTATTTAATTCAATCACAGAATCAACTGAGATTGTAAGAAATATGAATGCTAGAAAGAATACTATGAATATGTTTGATTTATTTGAAGACTATGTAAAAAATAAAGATAGGCAAAATGATAGGGAATTAAATTATTTAGAAGATTGGAGTAGATTAAATTTACAAAAAGAAAAATATTTAAAAGATAGTCCAGACCCTAAAATAATGCATGGAAATATAGGTAAAACTTATTTTAGTCTTGATAGAAATATTAAAAGATTATTAGATTTAGAAAAAGATAATTTAAATTATAATTACTCTTTTAAATTAGATGATGATAATTATACCACTGAAAATGGTACATTTTATAAAAATGAACAAGAAATTTCTAAAGAAGAAATAGACATAAAATATAATGAATACACTCAAGAATTATTAAAGTTACTTGGTGTTGATTTTACAGTAGGTGCAATTGCAAATGGGTTTCTTGCAGGTATTTATAAAAGAGCTATGAAATCTTTAGGTCCTGGTAGATATTTCTTAAACAGATTTGCAGGTTTAAATCAGAATATGTCAGCAGCTGCTTCAAAAGAATTTGGATTTGATATGAAAAACTTATTAATTTCAAGAAGATTTTTAAGAGGTGATATTTTAAGAAAGATGACTCATTGGGATTCTGCAAGAAAATTACTTGGTTTACAAGAAACTAATAGATTAAAGAATATGAAAACTCTTTTGTCATTAGCTGAATCATTAAGAATTTTAGAAACTTCTATGGAAACTGTAAAACAAGAAGGTGAATTTGGTGATAAAGGTTTACTTAAAAAAATTAATATATCTTTAACTAATATTACTACAAATTATCCAGAATGGAAAAATCAAATGGAAAGTTTATTAAGTATATTACAAACTGTTGAAATAGAAACTATTAATGGAGAAAAGAAAAAGGTATTTGATGGTAATAATTTTATTTACATTCCTGGTACTTTACAATTGAAAGATGAATTTAGAACAGAAGCTAATGTAGAAAATTGGGAAAAGTTTAAAGAAGATACTGATGGTAATTCACCACAGAATTTAATTTTTGCCTTGTCTAAACAAGCAAAAAGAAAAACTCAAGGTAATTACTCAGGGGAAGATAAAGTTCCTATATTAGGGTCTGAAATTGGTAAACTTGGTAGTGTATTTACAAGATATTTATATGAGAATACAAATAGACAATATGGTTCAAAGAAATCAGATTTAGCTACTGGACAATTAAATGTAAAAGGTAATAAACTTATTTTAGCAGAACATGCTCCAACATTTTTAACTCACTTATTATTAGGAAATGGATGGGTAAATACTTTAGGTGGTATGGTTATAGGAACTTCAGCTTTATCTGCTGGTGCTTTTGTAAGTGCAGCTGCTATTGTACCTATTGTTATTATAGGTGGTTTAGTTATTGCAAATAGAAAAGTAATTAAAATGAATCATCTTAACAAAGATGAAATGAAATTAGCTTTAAATTATGCAAAAGAAGTGGCATTTAGGTCTATAAATATTATACCTAATTATCTTCAAATGAGTCTAATTCCAGAAGATAAAATCCATGCAATTAAATTTGTTCCAACAGGAATGACAGCTAAAGACAGAGATATTTTATCTGCTTCTGCACAAGAACTATCTCAAAAAATGGGAATGTTTATTGGTAGTGCCATGACATCTTTAATACTTTCTGGTATTTATACATTATTAGCAGTGGATGACGATGATGAAGAAAAGAAACAGAAGATGGCTTCCTTAGAAGTGAAATTAAATACTTTAATTAATTTAAAAAATTCATTATATGCTGATATTGAAAAATATACTAACCCTAATATATTTGCTGATAATTCTACAACATTAATATATTTTACAATGCTTCAGAGAAATTGGAATAAACTAAATAAAACAATTGATGATTATGGGACTGATAAGATTGAAGAAGGTGAATTAACTTCTGAACTATCTAAGTCTTTAGGGTTTTTAGTTGGTTTACCAAAGGCTGTTAATGAAATTACAGAACCAGGAACATTAATAAATAGTGAAAGAGTCTATGAAGAAGGAGATTGGTTTGATGAATTAATTGATAATAAGACTAAACCTGCTGAACAAAACTATAAAGAAGCTACTCAAGAACTGAGAGAACCAATGAGAAATAAATTGGTTAATCAAATTAGAGATGCTTATAGAGATTCAGATAAGGAAATGTCAGAAGAAACTATCAAAGAGTTGGCTACAGCTTGGTTAAGACAACATGATTTAACCAAAGATAAAGGTGAAACTTATGAGTCATTATTCAATGATAAAAAGAAATGGAGTGATGCTGAGAAAGAGATTGAAAAAATCAATTCAAGTAATGTACATCAAATCCAGAAAACTAAAAGAAAACAAAAAAGCTCTGATGAGAGTTCTTCAGTAGCTAAATAAAAAAATTAGAAAGTGAGGGTTTTTAAATAATAAAGCCAGTAAGAAATTAATCTTACTGGCTTTTTGTAGTGCTAGAGGGGATTGAACCCTCATGGACAGGTTGAAAACCTGCAATCCTAACCAATTAGATGATAGCACCATTTGTGGAAATGCCTGGATTTGAACCAGGGACACCTAGATTTTCAGTCTAGTGCTCTACCAACTGAGCTACACTTCCAAATTACTTAATAATGACATAGGAATACCTATGTCAAATCCTATAAAATTTGTAATTCTCTTTTCTTTTACTACTTGTAATTCATCACATAATTTTTCATACTTTTTTTCCAATATATCATATTCATAATCTGAAATAATTGATATATCTACTAAAAGAATATCTTTACATTCATAATAAAAATATCTATATTTTCTAAGATTTTTATGAATTACATCTAATTCTTCTATTGTTGTCATAATTTATATTTAGTTGACCTAAAAGGACTCGAACCTCTAATGACTGCACCAAAAACAGTAGTGTTACCATTACACTATAGGTCATTTTCATTGTGGGTATAACATATTGATACACACTCAATCCTTAATCAAATTGTCATTAAGGCAATTGCAGAGAGTATAGGATTTGAACCTATGTGGGTGTTACCCCTTCTGATTAGCAGTCAGATGCTTTTAGCCACTCAGCCAACTCTCTAGTTATTCACTATGTTCTATCATATGACAATTAGCACATAATATTTCAAGATTTTCTCTTTTATTATTATCTCTATTCCTATCTATATGATGAACTTGAAGTGCTTTTATATTTTCAAAACCACATTTTTCACAAACAGAATCTTCTTTAATTATATTTCTATAAGATGCTTTACCTGTTGTATAGTTTGGATGATTTTCACCACTTTTAAATAAACTATTATTTACAGTATTAGAACAACTTCTTGAACAATAACAGTTTCCTGTTTTTGACTTTTTTATTTGTGCTGGAGACCTATTAATCTCTTCACCACAATTTGCACAATTTACTTTCATATTACAAATGTACAAACTTATATTGGGAATACCAAAACTTTTTTCCCAAAGCAGACCTTCTACCAATTGAAATACATCCCTAAATAAAAAAATCCCTCTATTATTAGTAGAGGGATTTGATTTGTTTTTAATTTATTTGACTAAATTCCATCATAATCTTCCCTCAATGTAAATTGTGGTTCTTGAAATAATGGATAGCTGAATAAATTTTTCATATTGGATTGATTTATACTGCAAATGTAAACAAAATATTTACATAAACAAATTTTACATGTTAATATTTTCAATTCTTTCTACAGTATTAGGAATTAATACAACTTCTGTAGTTAATATTACTCCTGCAACTGAAGCTGCATTTTCTAAAGCAACTCTTGTAACTTTCTTAGGGTCAATAATACCAGTCTTAATCATATCTACATATGAATCATTCTTAGCATCATAACCAAAGTTACCTTTGTTCTTTAAAATTTCATTAATAATTACTGAATCTCCTAATCCAGCATTAGTTACAATAGCTCTTAAAGGAGCTTCTAAAGCTTTCTCAATAATTTTAATACCAGTGAGAAAATCAGTATTCTCTGTTGCTGTTACAATTTCTTTAAGTACAGATTTAGCTCTTAATAAAGCTACACCTCCACCACATACAATTCCTTCTTGAATTGCAGCTTTTGTTGCATGTAAAGCATCAGTTACTCTGTCTTTTTTCTCTTTCATTTCTAATTCAGAAGCAGCTCCTACATAAAGTACAGCAATACCATTAGTCAATTTAGCTAATCTTTCTTCTAATTTAGTAACATCATAAGTTCCCTTAGCTGTTTTCAATGAATTTTTTAAATGAGTAACTCTAGTTTCAATAGCTTCTTTATCACCCATTCCACCAATAATTAAAGTAGAATCTTTGTCAAGAGTTACTTTTTCACAAGAACCTAAATGATGTAATTCAACATCTTCTAATTTGATACCTTCATCATCAGAAATTACAGTACCACCAGTTAAAATAGCAATATCTTGTAACATATCTTTTCTTCTATCACCAAAACCAGGAGCTTTAGTAATAGCTATACTCAGTCCAGCTCTTAATTTATTTACTACAATTCCAGATAAAATATCACTACTTACATCTTCTGCAATAATTAATAAAGGTCTTCCAGCTCCTACTGTCATTTCTAACATTGGAATAATATCAGGAAATGAAGTAATCTTTTTGTCAGTAATAAGAATTAATGGATTGTCAAACTCAGTAATCATTTTTTCCTGGTCTGTTGCAAAATATGGAGACATATAACCTCTGTCAAATTGCATACCTTTAACTACTTCAATGTAAGTTTCAGCTGTTTTAGATTCATCAATAGTAATAATTCCTGTCTTTCCAATTTCTGCAAAGGCACTAGCAATTAAATCACCAATAAATTTATCATTATTAGCTGAGATTGTAGCAATCTGTCTGATTTTATCTACAGATTCTCCTACATCAATAGCTTCTTTATTTAAGTATGCTACAACTACTTCTACTGCTTTGTCAATTCCTCTTTTTAAATCAATAGGATTTGCTCCAGCAGTAACATTCTTTAAACCTTCAGCTATAATAGCTTGTGCTAATACAGTTGCAGTTGTAGTTCCATCTCCAGCTAAATCATTTGTTTTCATTGCCACTTCTTTAACCATATTTGCACCCATATTTTCAATAGGGTCAATTAAGTTAATTTCTTTAGCTACTGTAACACCATCTTTAGTACTGTTGTTTTCTCCAAAAGGAGTTTTGTAAACTACATTTCTACCTTTTGGTCCAAGAGTTACTTTTACTGCATTTGCTAATGCATCAACTCCTTTTTTTAATCCTTCTCTTGCTTCTGTGTTAAATTTAATATCTACACTCATGTTTTTTATTATTTGTTTTTATTAATCAAAAAGTCCATATCCAATTGTTATATTTAATGTATCAACTGGGTTGTTAATCACATTATATTCTAAATCAGGTAATGATAATTTTACAAAACTCATAAATAAAATTACTAATTCATCCACATATAAATCATGAAATCTTAAAATACCATGTGCTTCTAAAATAGTATTTGCTAATTCAGAAACTTCACTACTTTGATATTCTACACAAATATTTCTATCGTCATATTCATCATCTTCCCAAGAAATTTTATGTCCATCTACTATAATATCACTATTTGAAGTAAATGTTAATCCAGTTAATAAACAAGATTTTTCATAAGCTTCTTTTACTTCTTCTTTTGTTTTATTACATTCAATAGTTGTATAATCACATTTACCATGCCCATCATCTGATGGGTCTCCTACTGGTATTCTAAATATATTTTTCATAATTATTTATTTACTATCATAAAAATGTCTTCTTGTCTCATTAAAAGATAATCTTTACCTTCTAATTTAACTTCTATTCCAGAATACTTTCCAAATAATACTAAATTATCTGATTTAAGCTTCATTTCTACATCTTTCTTTCCTGGTCCAACTGCTACTACTCTTCCTTTCATAGGTTTTTCTTTGGCAGTATCAGGAATAATAATTCCTGATGCAGTAACTGTTTCTGTAATAGTTTCAATTAAAACTCTGTCTTCTAATAATTCAATTCCTTCCATGTTTTCTTGTTTTTAAGGGATGTATAAATTTGTTGGGTGCTCATTATTTTGCAATTTGAAAACCTATATATCCACCTAATATAAAACTAGCTGGAACTAAGATTTTTGTTAATACACTTTTTGTTTTTAATTTAGATACTTGCTTTTCAAGATTGTTGATATTATCTTCAGCTGAAGCATTTAAATCTTTGTTCAATTTAACATCCTGTTCTGCTGACATTAATTTGGTATTAATATCTTGTTTATCTTTCTCTAAATTAGTGATTAAGTATTGTTGATTATCAATTATTTTATCTTTCAAAGGTAATACTTCTTTTACTCTATCACCTTCTTCTAATTCATAACTAACATCATAAGCTGTAAACTCAGCTAATCCAACTTTATCTTCTACAACTTTATTCTCTTTAGTTTTATACCTTTCATTGAAATATTTAGTTAAACCAATTACATCTTTAGGGACATTGATTGGTTTAGATTTGATTTTTTCAATATTTGATATGACTTTTTTGGTATCTGCAACAAGCTCTTTGTTTTCAGTTTCCCTTCTTTTGATTTCACTATTAAGAGAATCTTTTTCTCTTTTTCTGGTTTCTTCAAATACTTTAACACCATCTTTTTGTTTTAAATAATCTTTTTCTAAGATATTATACTCACCTTTTAGTCTATTATACTTTTGACTATTACAAGTAAGTAATCCCATCATAATAAAACCAAAAATTACTATTACAGCTATATAAACTTTTTTTAATTTTTTTATGTCTTCTTTGAAGACTAATCTTTCTTGTTCTGTCATAATATTAGATTTTAAAGAGAGGACTAATTGTCCTCTCTATCTGCAAATTTATCAATTTGCTCATTAGTAAATGTGTTAGAAAAGTCAACTGTAAAACCATTTCTATCAATAAGAGTGATAATTTTACTGTTAAAATCAACTTTAATTTGATTTCCTTTTTTGTTTACATAATACTTTTTTTCAGTATCAGTTTCTTTAAATTGAAATCCCATCATTGTAATATAATCTGCAAATGCTTTATTTGCTTCAAAAAATTTAGCCATAATAATATGATATTATTAATTAATAATTAAAAAAACTTATTTTATATCAGTAGTACCAGTACTCCCAAATCCTCCAGAACCTCTATCAGTTATAGATGCTTCTTCAGTATTCTCAATAACTAATTTTGGTGCAAAAGATGATACTAATTGAGCTATTTTTTCTCCTTTAGTAACTTGATTTAAGAATGGTGTAGAATTATAAATAATAACTCCAACTTCACCTCTATAATCAGAATCTACTGTACCAGGAGAATTAGCAACTAATAATCCTCTTTTTAAAGAAACTCCACTTCTACTTCTTACTTGAAGTTCAAATCCTTGTGCTAATTCAGCAACAGTTAAGCCAGTTCCAAAAAGAATTCTTTCAAAAGGTCTTAATTTAATATAACCTCTTTCTCTAAATCCTTCTTTCATTTTTTCAAACTTTTCACCAGTAATTTCTACATCACCTTTGTAAGCTTTAATAATTGAATTGGCAGTAACATCCATTCCTGCTGAACCTTCTGTTTCATATTTAGGTAAATTAATACCTTCTTCTAGTTTGAATCTTACTAACATTTATTTTTTTGTTTTATGTATAGACTATAAATCCAACAAGTTGTTCCTAAATAACTATACATGATTAATTAAAATTTATTTCACAAGCTCCACCTGAACAACTAGCTCCAGACATTTCATCTGCTTGTAGATACTTTTCAGTATAATTAATTTTTGTAAAATCAACTGGTTTGTTTTTCAATACTCTGTTTATTTTTACCCATTTATGATATAAATGAATATCTTTTAAACAATCAATTGCTTTTATTGCATTACCTTTAAAGTAATTTTTAGCAAATTTCTTGATTCTTGCAATAATATCTTTCTTTACCATTACAGTGATTCTATCTCCAGTTAACTTGAAATCTCTGTCAGTAACAGCAGAACAAGCATCCCATAAATCATCACCAAAACAATGTAAAGCATCAACTATTAAACCAGAAGCAAATACTGTAGCATTATCATATTTAGAAATTAATTGTTCTAAAGTTAGAACTTCTACAAATGGAGATTGCTTATAGACTTTATCTCCTGAATCAGATAAGAAAGAAAGACCACAGAAGTATTCTTTATTTTCAAATATATAATCAAAAGTTTTATCCCAATCTTTTACAGATACAGTGTTACTTACATTATGTGTAATTGTCTTACTATAACCTAAGTCTTTATTTGTCCCAGGTAATACCCAATACTTATAAACAGTCTGTACTGCTTTAAGAAAATCAATTTCATCTACTTGAGATTTTACTACAGTTTCTGCTGTTTCTTCCATAGGAATAAAACATGCATAATCTGAGTTAGTTGGACTCCAAACTCCTTCTTCTAATAATTCAGGATAATTTTCATTAAGATACTTTGCCATTGGTGTATCTTTATTCAATTGTACAGTTCTAAAATATTTATGAGCATGTGCAGGGTGAATTCCTGAAGCTGTCTTTGCCAATACTGAAGCATTACCTGATGGTTTTCATTTATATTCACTTAACTTCGTTAATTGTTAAGTCGTTTTTTAATCTATAATAATGAGTAGTAGAAATTCCAAATTGTTTTTTAGCTTCTTTATGAGTAAGATGTTTCATATCTTCCCATTTATAAGTTTTTTGAGTTTCCCAATATTCTTTTGAAACTTTTTTAAACAATTCTTTATTTTCTTTTGTATGTATTATACCTAATGCAGGTTTTCTGTTTTTTCTTTTAATAGATAATTTTCTTTTCCATTCTTCTATATTTGAAACAACAAATCCTCCATTACCTCCTTTTGCCATATTATAATATCCTATTTCTTTAATAGTATTTATCTCTGCTTTTTCACAAGATTTTCTATCTTTAAAATTTTCTATTAATAATATCTCAAAATTATTAATTCCATAACTTCTCATTGCATCATATAAAATAGTTTTCTTTTTCAAATTATTTACACAATTTTTATGTTGTGAAAATCTTTTTTCTAAAGTTTGTTTAGTCATACCAATATAGATATGATTATTAATTTTATTTACTATTTTATATAATTTATACATTATTTACTGCTTTAGTTTTCACTAAAGATTGGACTATATCATCATCTTATTTTTAATATAAGATGGAATGCACTTCCACTCACTTGAGTGTACTCCCTCCCCAGGGATAGTCTCTGAACCTTTAATTTGCAAATATAATAAGAAATAATAATATTTCCTAATGGTTTTACAAAAAACTTGGCTGCTGATTGGCATGGGAATTAAATCCTTTAGCTTTCCAGCAATTCACATTCTTATCACTTAATTATTACTAATTAAGGGTGCAAACACTTTACACAGGTAGTTCTTGCTGATTGATTAATACCAATTAAATCTGCAATAAGTTTATTGTAATGTTTTACAATTTCAGCTCCTCTTGTAAGAACTTTTGGACTTAATAATACTTCTGGATTATTCATAATACCTGTAATAGATACTCCTAATAAAGCTTCCCATCTTACTAATTCTTCAGTTTCTGGTCCAAGAAATGAGAAATCTGTATAACTTGCTTGAAAAGTTCCTATAATTGCTGCATTTTTACATGCTATATAGAATCTTTCAGGTGTTGTACATTTAGACCCAATAATTTCATTAAGATTACAGAATGACCAACATGATTTTCCTGTTCTTGGATTTCTTGGTATAAAACCAATTTCCACACAAGGATTACACATCATATCAATATCATCTACTAATAGTATTCCTGGTTCACCAAATTCCATGATAAACTTCTTGTAATTATCAAGTTCTTCTTTTGTCAGAGAACCTTTTAATATTTTAGCAGAGTTGTTAGCTCTACCTCTCCAAGGTGTATCAATAAACCAATTTCCTGTTTTACAAGATAACATTAATGTATCATCTTTATCAAACAATGAAATTAATGCACTTCTTCTTACTCCACCAGATAAAACTGCATCAGATAATATACATATAATATCATGACAGTCTAATGAAGTCAATGTGTAATCACTCTCTTGAACTTTACTTTGAAGTAATTTTCTAATAAGTTCATGAGATTTTTTTAATCCTTCAGGACCAGGAGCTAAAAATTCACCTGCAATTAATGTACCTCTTTCTCTGATTTGAGAATAGTCAAAGACAATTCTATTTTGTCCAGTGAAATAAGATGTCATTAAAGCATCAATTGAATTTGCCCAACCTTCTATACTATCTTCAACAACATGTAGAGTTGATTCTCCTGTAAGGTATTTTAATTTAGGCATTTTTTCTATAAATCTGTTTTCTACAGAAAATCCTACACCAGCTCCACATAATAGAACCCACATAATCTCTTTAAATACTTCTGGTCTATCTACATAAGTAACAGAACAATTGTATAATTTAGCATTATGTTTACTAATACTTCTTTCTCTGAATTGTAAATTTCTTTGAGAAGCTAATATTTCTTGGTTTATGTAAGCTTGTTGTGCATCATTAAAATAAGGTTCAATTTCTTTCCAATTAGGAAGAATACTAAACTTATTATAATGCATTTTCATTACATCTTCACAGGCTTCTTGCCATGTTTCTAATCTACTTTCTGCTTTGTTATACTTTGCATAAGATTCATTAAATTTTAAGTTAGATACTAAGTCTTTACCAATCATTATTTATTCATTTTAAATAGTTCAAAAAACTCTCTACTATAAGTGTTATAATTACTCTTTATAGTATAAAAAACTAAAAAACTTTTATAACAATCAGTTTCAACTGTCTCTATCCTGGGTTTGAATTTTATCTCTAATACCACAGATATTAGGATAATTAATAATATGTATTCCATATTTTTTATTTTGAGGGGTACAAATTTACCACAAAACTCTTTATAAAACTAACTTATTGTCAACAATAAATCTATAAGGAATAAAACCTTTTAAATTAGTACACCAACCAAATCCTTTATTTTGCATACTTGTGTCAGTATAGATATTAAATTCATCTTGGTCAGTAATACTACTTTCTCCTCTAAAGTAAGAGTAATATTCTGTATTATCCATAGCTCTTGCAGTATGCTCAAAAGGTGAACTATGTGGAGGGTCTTGAGTCAACAATCTATCATGCAAAGCAATCATAGCTTCATAATCAACTTTTGTTTCTCCAGCTACAACTGTATAAGAAGTTCTAGCTGCCATAGCTACTGAAATTTCTATCTTAGCTTTATTTGCAGCATAATACATAGTATCAAAATCTCCAGTTTCAATGATTGAAGGTAATTTATCACATAAATCTTTATGGTCAATTTTATCTTGAAAAGGAATATGCCATTCACCAGCTTTTAACTGTTTAGGAGTAGATTCATTAACAGAATCCCAAATCTTTTCAGCTAAATCCATAATATGAATCTCTGCTTGTCCTTGATTAATTTTTAACCAATCTATTTGAGTTGTTGGTAAATAAGGTAAATCTTTAGGGTGATTTACAAGAAAATTATTATAACAATCTTTTTGACTTCTAAATGTTAAACCACCATATTCATAAGAAGGACATCTTAATCTAAAGAAATTATCCCAACCTTCTCTACTACCAGTAATTAACATAGTAGTCCACATAAATGGTTCAAGAAGTCTATTAGCTAATTGTTTAGTAACTCCTGCATCAGTAACTCTTTGAGCACTTAAAATTGCATAATTCATTGCATCTTTCCATTCTCTATGAGCAACTCTTAAATCTAACATGTCAGTTATATATTCAGTTCCTTGCATACCTTTATGCTCTTTTTGAAAAGCAATTGGAATAAATGGATTTGTTTTTATAGCTTCTAACATTTTATTAAATGGAATTGCTCTGGATGATGAAGTATTTTTACTTAACATCCTATGTGTATTTACTTCAGCAAGAATAATTCTTGGAAAAGTACACAACATTGTAATAAGCTCATCTCCCTGTGGATTCAGGGAATGAGCTACTATTTCTGCTTTTATCATAATTGTTTATTTTAAAATTCCTTCTTTTTCTAACCATTTTTCAACTGCTTCCCAATCTACAAAAGGTTTTTTAGATAATGATAAATCATTTTTTAAAGGACATCCTAATGAAGAATCATCTATCATCAATTGAGCATAACTTTTAGGACTTTCTGTCCAATTATGTTGGTCTGGATTAGATTGAACTCCATATAAAGGAATACCATTATTCATAAACCATTTTATAGCATCATTTAAAAAATGACCATTTGTATCAGGAACTATATCTCCATCTCCTATATCTTTAAAAGTAATTCTATTACTTCTCATAGTAAATAAGATAAGTTGATGTCCTTGGTCTGTCAATCTCTTTAATACTGGTATTGCACCAATCTCTTTACCTATTTCTGGAAAACTGTGTGTTACACATGTTCCATCAAAGTCAATGTTTATTGTCATAATTGTTTACCGTTTTTATTTGTTTTTTGAACTTCTTTTTTCAACAAGTCATCAAATGCTTTCATTGAATCTAAAGACATAGCTGGAAAAAATCTTTCAGTATGTTTTTTAACAATTTTTTCAATGTTCTTTCTATCTATTAAAGCATTTATATATTTAATAGAAGGTGCTTTTTTATAACTCATATATTTAAGAAATAAAGTTCATTTTTTGCTCTTGTTCTTGCTACATATTTAAGATTCATCTCTTGTCTAATTTGTTCTTCACTTTTAGCAAATTTAGATGGTATTAAATTTTCATTTAAAATGTACACTATATCTGCTTCTAAACCTTTAGATTTATGAATTGTACATAACATGATTGCATTTTTCTTATCAATGAATAAAGCTTTTATCTTATTTAATAAAGAATCAACTGTTTCATATTGTGTAGCTAAATGTTGAGCTAATTTTTTATATTTTTCAAAATCTTCTTTGAAATAATATAGTTTAATTTTACCAGCATCAGAATGGTCATCTTCTAAATCTTCCAATTTATACAACATTTCTGTTTTTGCTGATTCTGTAGTGTGATTACCATAAGGTTTAAGAAATCTAACTATTCCAGTTAAAATATCTTCACCTTTAATATAAGTATTTTTACCAGCACCTAATAGTTCAAAATATAAGTCAATTAATGGTTTTGAATTTCTACAAATTACCATTGAATTATCTTTAATTTCTATTGTATTATTAATTTGTGCTACAACACCTTTATTAGATTTGTGATATTCCATTACATCATAAACTTCATTAGCTTTATCAATAATTTTAGTTGAACATCTATAACAAATATCTAATGGTAATTCTTCAACATCTCCATACTTTAAAAATAAATCAAAAGAATTTGAAAAAGCACCAGAAAAACCATAAATAGCTTGATTTCTATCACCAACAGCAATCCACTTTTTAACATCTCCCTGGTCAATTAGATTTTTCACCAACTTGTGTTGAGACAAGTTTAAATCTTGACACTCATCAAGCATTAAATAAGTTGGGTCAATTGGAATATACAAGTTTTTAATAACTGGTAAATAAATCATATCATTAAAATCAATTTCAACAATAGGTTGTTCATAAGTGGCATCTCTTAATTTAAGAAATTCTTGCCATAGATAATCCATCTCAGGAATTCCACTCATCACTTTATCCATACTTTCAAAATGACCTTCAATTTCTTTCATATCATTAGTTAAAAACAACCTAGATATATCATTCATATCCATAAGATTATAACTTAATTTAAGTTTATTCTCCCAAGACATTTTTTTGAATAATTTCTTTTCATTATCTTGAAGTTTTTTAATTAAATCAAAATTTTTACCATTATTGATTCTCCATTTTGGAAAAGCTTTTTTTACAGCAAGTAAACCAAGACTATGTAAAGTCATTGCTTTACCTTGTCCTAGATTCTTAATTTCAATTTTAGCTTGTATCTCTTCTTGAATTGACTTATTAAAGGCTAAAAATAATGTTCTATTATCACATAATTCTAATAACTGTAGCAAAGTAGTAGTTTTTCCACTACCAGCTACAGCATTAATTAAAATATTATTATGTGTATTTATCCAAGTATCAAAAATTTTTGTTTGTTTTGGACTTGCACTAAACATGTTCTGTTATTTGTTTAAATTGAGAAATGTCAATTATGTCATTCATATCAGGTCTATGTTCCATCATCCAAGATAGGAATAATGCATTACATTGTATATGACCTATATGAGAAAGACCTGATTCTGAATCATTTAATTCACCTTCCATGAATTTATCTAAATGTCTTTTAAGACTTTCACAAATCTCTGAAACAGATAGACCTTTCATCCAATTAAAAGGTGCATATTTTTCAGCACCAAACTCAAGTACTTGAACCATTGGTAATAAAGCTGATTGTGGAACTAAAGACCATTTAGGTTTTCCACTGTTAAACCTTAATCCTTGGTTTTCTACTAATTCTTCCATTTTTTATCTAATTTTTCATTAAAAAATATACCATCTTCTTTTTCTTCATCATAATTGAATATTTCTTCTACTTTTTTTAGAGGAAGTTCTAATTCAGCAAATTTAAAATCTTCTGCTGTAGGAACATCTCCAGTTTTCAAGTTAAATTCTTTATTAACTTCTTTTACATATTCTTCAACTAAAATTGGATTTCTTGTTAGTATATTATATTCTTTTTTTCTTGTACTATTAGAAAATAGTAAATTTATTTCATTATCTAAATACATCATACTATAATTTCCTTGAAGAAAATTATCATAAGCATCATTAAAAATTTCTGGAACTTTAATAATAACTACATGTTTTCTTGATGTTAAGATTTCTGAATCAGGACAGTAATCAGCAACATAATAGTCCTGGTATTTTATCCATTCAAGGAATTCTTCAAAATATTTTCCTTGAGTTACTTTGTCACACATTATATAAATACTTCTACCTTCTGAAATTTTAGCCCCATTAGTTAGAGTATCATGAATTCCTACTGCTAATTTAAATAAAGGATTAAATTTTCTAACAAAAGTATCTCCATGTCCTCTTAAACAGGGTAATAAAAATCTCCAAGTTTTATTTATATAAATCTCACCAATTTTTATCTCCATATACCTAAGTCTTTATACCATTCCAATCAATCTTCAAAACTCCATTATTTTTAGTAATAACTTCTTCTTCATTCCAATCATTTGCTTCTTGGTATAAATAAATATCTATTAATTCATCAAATCCTTCAACTTTTCTAATTACAACTTCATCATAATTATTACTTGGCAATTGTACTCTTAAATCTTTTTTACCATATTTTCCAATATGAAGTAATTGTTCATCTAAGATATACACTAAAGGTTGTCCAGGATAAGAATTAGATTCTACAACAAACATAAATGGTAAGACCATTTTCTCAGTTATTTTACATTTTAAATCAAATGAAGAATTATCTGATAATAAAGCTTCTGTGTACCAGGCAGCTTGAATATCATATCTAAATGATTTTAAATTACTAAGAAATCTTAATGTAGAACCATTCATAGTCTTTAAATCTATTGGAGTTAAAGATAAAATGTTTCCATCTTCATCCTTAATTACTATAAGCATATCTAATAATGCTTTACAATAAATTCCTTTATAATAGAAATATATAGGTAATTGGTAATAAATATCTGCATCTGTTCTTTTATCCAATGCAATTCTATTGAAAAACTGCATAGTTCTTGGATTACTTTTTAAAGAGAATACAATATCATCAATTAATTTCTTTTCAACAGCTGTTAAAATCTGTTTTCCAAGTCCTTTTTTCAAATCTTCAAAGTATTCAGCTCCTCTATCTAATAATCCTTGTATTCTTTTTTCTCCTGGTTTACCTCCATACCAATCATGTTCCACAATTGATTGCTCAATAGAATCTAAATAAGTAGGTAAATCTTCAATTTCTGTTAATACATCTTTTAATTCATCAAAAACTTTCTGAATTATACTCATTTCTACATCTGAAGGTTTCTTAACTAATGTAGAGATATGATATTGTTTTTCAAATTCTCCAGCTTCTCCAGTTAATATAGTATCAACTGCTGAACCTATAACAAAATGTCCTTTTTCTTCATAATAAAGTTTTTTTTCTTCTTCATTACTATTAATAAAAACATCAATACCTTTTAGTATTTTCTTTAATTGAGATTGACTTAAAGCATCTGAATTAAAGTATTCATCAATTTTTTCTTGAGGTGTTATAATTACACTCATTTTTTATTATTTTTTAAAAATTTCTTTAAAATCTTTAAAACTCGTTACAGAGTAAAACTCCATTTATATTTACCTGCACTTTTTCTTTCTCCTAAACAACATTTACCTATATTAGTAGCTTTAATTCCAGTAATTCTTTCTGCTTCTTTTGCAGATTTATAAGTTTCTATAAAGTTATTATTTATATCTCTTTGAGTAACTTTCTTTTCATTTAATGGTCCTCTATTTTTAGCTGAGATAGACATTTTTATTTTAGAAGAATTTTTATGTTTTCTACCTACCCACCAATCAATTTTTATAGGATTATTTATTAAAGATAATCTAGCTTTTTCTAATCTTTTCAATAAACTATCTCTATATTTTATAGCATTTATCTTTTGAATTGATTTTAAATTCTTTAATTGTTCTTTTGTAAATTTATATCCTATAGAATATCCTGGAATTTCTAAACAATTAAAACCATTATTAAATGAATTATATTTAATAATATTATCTAATTCTAATTTAAATAAGTCAGTAATTTCACAAAAACATACAATTTCAATATTTAAATCTTCATTTCCATGTTTATTATAATGTCTTTGTAGATAAATAGAATGATGTTCATTTTTATTTAAATCATTAATATGCTTATTAATTCTACTATATAAATTAGAACTACTTCCTATGTAAGATTTATTATTTACAGAACTAAAAATTCTATAAATTCCAATTTTTTTAAAATATTTTCTTCTTTCTAAATTATTCATTTTTATAGTGATGGATTTAAAGCATCAAAGGTAATGAATTATCTTTACTTAAAGTAATTATTTTTATATAAACTCCAGGATTTAATTTATCATGCTTGTAAGTAGAATTATTTTCTAATAGAGGAATAGGTAGCATAATATCAGAATTATCATCTGATAGCCAACCATGAGTTACCATTTCATCTTGTATTGTTTGAGTTACATTATTAAAATCAAATTTATGTTTACTCTTTCTAACAAAATGCATTCCTATAAATAAAGGTAAATTTTTAGGTTGTTTTTCTAATTCTTTTAAAAATTCATCTTTCAATTTAATCCAATGAGGTTCAGTTAATTTTCTCCATAAATGTGTATTTTTTGAAGAAGTTAAAAACTTACCTGTCCATTGTTTACTATTTTTAGATGATGGAGTATTAAATGGAATAAAAAATTTAGTCATTAATCAACATATTTATTCATGGTTTTAGAAATTTCTTGTAATCTTGCAAGAATTAATTTCTTATTTAATTCTGGAATTTCAGGAATACTAATAGTATAATTTCCTTCATCTTCAGCATTTACTTCACCATTATAAGCAATTTGTTGCATAAAGTTGTCTTCAAATCCATCATTAACACCTTCATCAATGATATTTTTATTTTCATCTCTTTGAACAATAGAAATTGGATAATATGCACAACATCTCATTTTACCATATCCATCAGAAGGTGGTACAGCAACTACATCAGCAGGATTAACCAGGACCATTAAAGAGATGTTACCAAAATAACTTCCATTTTTTTCAAGCCATTGTTTACCAGCTACATGCAATCCACTTGAACAAGTGTTTTCTTGAATAGGGTCACATTCTTCTCTTGGCATAGACACAACTTCACCAATTTTGATAGTAAAACTTCCTGAATGTGCATCTGTATAAGTAGGAGCTACATTTTCATCAGATAATTTTAAATACATTTCATCTAACATACCTAAAACTTTTGAAACTTTACTTCTGTCAGTGCTAATCATTAAATCATCTGAATCTTCTTTATAACCTACAATATAGTTTTTAGGAGATTTTTTCAATTTATGTTTTACTCTAGTATATTGAGCACTAATAAAATCAGCAAGTTTGGTATCAATACCTGAACCTTCTTTTTTCAATCTTACATTTCTGTATGCTACAAATAATCCTGATTTAGAAATAGTCATACCATATCTATTCAAGAACCAGAATAAATTAATTCTTGCTCTACTATCTGGATTTAATGAACATAATGTCCAAAAATTTAAATAAGTATCAACTAATTCTTGGTCTCCAGCTGATTCTGCTCTATAAATAGCAACAGCTAAATCTTCTGGAAGTGTAAGCTCTGAAATTGATTTAATATAAACACTACTACCAACTACAGTTAAATACTTAGATTCAGACCAATACCAATCACTTAAAAGTTTAACTTTAGTGGTTACTTCCTCTTCTTTTTTAACATATTCTGGTATTAATAAAGATTTTACTAAATCTTCATCATTTTGGTTGTTTACAATTTGATTGTAAATTTCATCTGTACAATCATTACTTGTTAGCATCATTCCATCATTTAAAATGACAGTGATGTGTTTTTTAAGCCTTAATATCTTCATCTTCTTTTATATTTAAAATTGTTTCTTTTTTCAATTTGACAACTGATGCTATATCAGGTCTAAATAATTTTCTTGATAGAATATAATCTACAGCTAGATTTATTCTATCTTCAGGAATTCCTCCACTATAACTTCCTTTATCAACAAATAAAAGAATACCTTCTGCTTCAGTCAACATGTCAAGATTAATGTTTAAAATAGCTTCCATTTCTACATCAAAATAATTTTCTTTTTGACATAATGTATAAATTTCATCAACTAAAGCACCTTCTAATTTATTAGTTTTATTATTTAAATAACCTTTACAGTAAGTTGATAATTCATCAACTGCATTATATAATTTTGTTGAAATTTTACTTAATGAATTTTTATTTTTATATAATTCATGAATGTGTGGTATTTTTTCTTCAATTAATCTTGCAGTACCTATTTGTCTAATAATTTTATAATCTGTATTCATAAATTTTTCTATATTGACAAAATTGTCAAAATTACTTAATAATTTTTGTCTTGTTGGTGCTACTTCAATGAAATCAATATGTGAAGTAGTTTTCTGTAATAATAAACTATAGAAAGTTCTTAATTTAACATCACCTTTATCAGCAAATACAGTTATTTTTCTGTATTTCTTTTTTAACATATCTAATTTATAAGTTACACTTGTTGTAGAAATGTTATTATTTCCTCTATCAGCAACTCTCAATTCATTTACATTAACATTTTCAGACCAATCTATTCCAGCACCTTTTCTTAAAGCTCTTTTTGCTTTATCATCAGCTTTTTTTGCTTTATCATCAGCTTTTTTCTTCTCAATATAAGATACAGGAACATTTCTATCATTAAAATGTCTAATATTTAAAATATTAGGTGTTAAACTTTTAACAATAACTTTAATAATATCAATATCAAAATGCATATTATTATACATTCCATCACAATAACTTCTAATTTGTTTAATTAATTTTTTATAAAAGAATTTTACATCTTTATTAGTATGAATAAATAAACTACCATTTTCAAATGTTTCTCTAATATAAGTTTTACTAATATTAGCTAATTCAGCTACATCACCAATATAAAGTTTAGAAAAACTAGATTTGACAGCATTTAAACTATAATTAAAATTAATATAATTTAATTTACCATTACTAAGTTGATAAGAAATTGGAACAATAGCAGATGCCATTATATGATTATACATTTCTTCAAAATGTTTTTTCTTATAAGCAATACCATTAAAAGTGATTTTTGATTCACCACTATTAATTTTAATCATTACTTTTTCTTCTCCATCTACTTCCATTAAAGGAGCTTTTTGAGAATTTTTTAATGCTTCTATATATTCAGAAATTATAGTGAAATCTTTTTCAGTATGAAGTTTGAAAAATTCATCTAATTCTAATAAAGCTTCATCTAATACAGTTTGAATTTTTTCAATATTTTTATTACTATAAAGAATTTCTTCTCTATTTGGAGTAACTTCTAAATCACCAATATTAAATATAAGTGATATAGGATATTCTTCAATATAATGAGAGTAACCTTTTGATAAATTACTAATTCTTAATGGGTATCTAACTTTACCTAAAACTAAATCAATATTACTAGAACTATCTAAATCATTAACTAAGAAATTATTATATTTCTTAATATGAAAATTATTAAATTCTTCTTGATTTCTATCACCATTAGTTCCTGTATTATCAACAAAATATAAGTTTTCAAAGTAAACTAATTGTTCTTTAATAGCTGAATAAAAATTATCAACATCTCTGTAATCTTTTAACTCAACTTGTACTTCTACACCATTTCTATCTGTAGTAGGTTCTTCATGTAATAAATCAATAGAAATACTATTTCCATCTTTATACATAATGTATTTATACTTAGTTCCATCAAAATTTGAAGTAACATGTACTACATCAGAATAAGCTAATGCTGAGAATCTTCCTATTCCAAATCCTCCAATTTGAGTGTTGTCATCTCTCTTTGTTGAACTTCCAATATTTCTATAGACAGTGTCAAATCTTTCAGGACTTAATCCTACTCCAAAATCTTGGATTCTACAGAAGTAATTACCTTCAGTATCTTTACCTAATTCTAATAATACTGGTTCTGTGATTCCAGCTTCTATATGAGAATCCCATGCATTACTGACAGTTTCTCTAATAAAGGATTGTATAGGTTTTGAATATAAATTTGTTGATAGTATTGTTACTATAAAATTTATATTACTATTATCAATGGAAACATTGTTTCCTTTTATTCCTCCAATAGAGGTTGCTTCTTGGGCTAAAGTATCAAATTTCATTTTTTACCATTTTATTTCTTTTAAACTTTTATTTTTTAATATACTATTAATATAGTAATTATGTTTTGTAGTTTCACCTTCTACTTCTTTATTTGGTATAGTGAAGACATAATTCCAATCAGGATTGATAGGAATATCTTCAATTGTATCTTTATTATATCCTTGCACACTAAATTTATTATTGATTTGCAATAAAAATTTAGATATAGTGGGGTTTGCTATTATCCAAATACAAGGATAATTTTTAGAAATGAATTTAATAACATGATTAATTAATTTCTCCCAATATTTAGCATGTGGTTCTGTATAACTTGCTGTCAAAGAAGAATAAAGAACAAAAATTCCTTGTTTTCTTAATTCCTGGTGATTTTCTTCAGTATATAATAAATGAGATTCTGTTAAAAACATTACAACTTTAATTTCTTTTGGTGACATTTCAAACATTTGTAAAATATCACTAAAGTGGGGTTTGTAATGAACTTCAGGAAGTATCTTACTAAACAATTCAGCTAAATCATCTTGATATATAAGTGGTGGAATTATTTTTCTCCAATCTTCATGGATTCTATTTAATTGATTCATAGCATTTTATGCAAAGTTAAAAAATTATTTAATTCAATTCTACCTTTTTTATAAATTAAATCAGAAGGGTCTGATATTTCTTCATTTAATAGACTTTTATCAAGGTGTATTGCTATAGATTTACCAGGAAAATAAGAATTAATATATTCAGAAACTTTAATACCTGCTTCAATTCCAGTTTCATCATTGTCAAAAAAGACAATTACATTTTTAAATCTTTTGCAAATAGGTAATAATATATCATTTGTAGGAATCATTCCTTCATTTTGAAAACCTATAACATTAAGATTCTGGTTTTTAAGCACTCTATAATCTTTAAATGATTTACTTATAATTAATAAATCACCAAATTTAGTAAGGCTATTTATACCATAAATATCATTTTGATTACAAGTAGTTAGAAACCTATTTTTACCTTTTTGTTGAGGTCTATGTAATTTCATTCTACCATTTAAAAAATCTGTATGTGCATAACATAAATCATAAGTTCTTGATGAAAAATCACCATTCTTTGAATTTATAATCTTAAATCTTTTAACTGCAAAAACTTTATCATCTACAAGATTTTGACTTGATATTTCATATCTCTTAAAATATCTTTCATCTCTTATATCAAAAGGTCTTCCATCAAACAATATTCTTACCTCTTTCTTAATTCTTTGTGTAAATGTAACATCTTCTCTTTCAGGTAATTCTTTACCTTCAATTAAATGCTTTTTTATAAATTTTAAAGTGTTATATAAATCACTTAGATTAAAAAATAATTGAACTGCATCAAAACAATCAATATTAATCATTTTTTTACCTCTTATATAAACTTGACTTCCAAAATCAGTAAATTTTAACTTACCAGAAGGATAGTACTGAAACCAACATCCAGCATCACTATCATCTCTAAAAGGAGATGTAACATAATCAAATTCTTTTGGTTTAAATTTAAAGACCAATTCAAATATATCTTCTTCAGATACATACTTTAAAATATTATCTTTATCTATAAAACCTTTTCTTTCTACATTATCATCATTTTTATTAAACATAAATCAAAATTAAAAAAAGAGAGAGTGTTTCCACTCCCTCTAATTAAATTATTTCCAAGTTGATGGAGTAGCAGGTTTAGCTGCTTGTCCTGTAGAAGCTGGAGCTTCAGCACCAACTCCTTGTTGAGTTCCTTTATTACCTTCCATAAAAGATAAATCTCTAGTAAATGGGTGAATATTTCCAGCACCATCTACATAATGAAGACCTTTTTCATCTCTTACTTCAGTCCAAGTTCCTCCAACTGGAGTAATTGAAGGTTTTAAGAATGCTCCACCTTTCATGTTTTTAGGCAATTCAGGATAAGTTTTATCTTGGTCTTCAGCAATTTCCCATTGGAATTCTAAGAAACCATCAACAGGCTTAGTTGCAAAATCAGCTGGAACTAAAGATAATACTTTAGAACACCAATCAGCAAAACTAGTTGCTGGTACAGCTAATGCTCTAACTAATTGGTCTTGAGTAACACCTACAGCTTTAACTGCATGGTTAATAACAGCCATTTTCTGAGTCATGTCAGTTTGATATAATTCAGCATAACCTTCTTCACCAGGAGCTACTTTAGTATTTTTCTTACCAAATAAGTCACCAGTAGTATCATAGATTCTTCTTCTATATTCTCTGTCTCCTATTTGAAACCAAATATCTACTGCATCACCAGGTCCATTATCTTTTCCAGCTGTGTTAGTAAATTCTAATTTAGTAATATTACCATGATTTAAACCAAATTTACCACCACCTGATTTACCTTTTAATGACTCATCTTCATCATTTACTGCTCCAAATACAAAATTTGTACTCATATTATTTTATTTTAAATATTATTTTTTTTAGAAAACTCTTTTAATAATATAAAACTCTTTTTGTATTCCTTATTCTTATTTCCAAGTAGGGATTTCTGTCACAGGATTTTCTGCAACATTATCTGTAGCATTCTCAGTTGTATTCTCTACATCTGTTCCAGAAATTGCATTTTCCACACTTGGTTCAAGAGTTTCTTCAACTACTACAACAGCTTCTGCTACATTAATATCACCTACTTCTTCATTGTTTTCAACTACTGTATCTGTAACTAGTACAAAAGCTGGTTTATGTAATTTTCTAATTTTTAAACCTGCTTGTTTTAAAGCTGTACCCATTTGAGATACTGGAATACCATAATGTGATGCTAATGCATCTTTTTTCCAACCATCTTCAACTTGTTTAGTTAAAGTAGCTAAATTGATTTGAACTGCTTCTTTCATTTTTGTAATTTTTAATATTTATAAATATAAAACTCTTAATAACTCAATAATTTTTGAATTATAAAATTGTAATCATTTTCAATAACAGGGTCAAATAACCCCATAGGACTTCTTGCAGTATTAACTCCATCATTTTCAGTAGTTAATAAATAATGTGTTTTATCACCTTCTTTTTTAACTTCAGCATAAAATACTGATTCAAGTCTTCCTTCTAATTGCATTTTAGTACCAATTTTTCCAAGAATTTTTAATCTTTTCTTGTTATCAATACCTGATTTATAATCTTCAGTATGACCTGTTAAAATAGCATATCTTTCCTCTTCAAACATACCATTAGCTAAACCTTCATCAATATGTCTAATAACATCTCCATAAGATTTAGGTACTAAATGATATGGCATTCTAGGATTAACCTTTTTACCATATTCTTCTTTACCACCTTCCCACACAGGATTTTTATTATCAGCATTAAACCAAATGTTTGTATTTGGAGGTAATGTTCTCATACCAGTAGATTTACCTGTTCCTGGTTCACCAAGAACTAAAACAATTTCAAAACCTCTGTCTTGTAAGTCAGAGATTAATTGCCAAATATCTTTACCCATATCCATCCATGCATCATGACCTGGCTTTTTAGTAGCTGTCATCCACATTTCATTTTGAATACCAGTTAAAGTATCTACACAAATAGTTCTAATCTTACTCATATTATTTTAATGAAAATTTAGTTCCACCTACAATAATGTATTGAATAGTTCTTGGGTCAACTTCTCTTTTTCTAGTGTCATAATCTTCACCAGCTTTGTTCTTTTTAATTTCTTTAGGTAATTCCATATCAAAGAAATGAATTCTACCTAAATCATCAACAAAACCATAATGTCTTCCTTTCATGACTCTTAAATCACCAGGAATTACTTTAGATATAGGATTGTCAATTAAATCAGCTAATAAAGCAGTTGCATTTGCTAAAGATGCTGATTGAACTTTCTCAATAGCAGCTTGTTTTTCAGCTTCATAAGCTTTTTTAGTTTTAGCTACATCTTTCTTGAAGAAAGCCACAGTCATTGCAATTCTTGGACTATTGATAAATAAATCAGCTAATTCAGTCATTGTTTTCTTTTCTTCTTTATTAAAGATGTCTGCTGATTGTAATACAGCTTCTACATAAGGTTTACCAATGTTTAAGTCATTACCTAAATCATCTGTTACATCAATAGATGTTGGATTCACTTTCTTTACTACAAAAAATGAAGTTTCTGACAGGATTGAACCTGCTTTTAATTCTTTTGTGTTCATAATATTATTTTTTTACTACATTTTTATAAAATCCTGTTGATACATCTTTTCCTGATGCTACATTTTTAGAATAAGTTGTTCTAGCTGCACTATTTGTAGTCATACTAGAAGCTAAACCACTTGCAGAACCATCATAAACCAATGTATTACTTTTATCAATAGATAAAGCTCTACTTACATTAGCTACATCATATGTAGTTCCAATAAATGTTACTGTATAATCTTCTTTTAATTCTTTAATTAAAGAAGAAACTTTTGTTGAAGAATATTTAATAGAACCATTTTCTCCACCATCAGTGTAAATATTAACAAGAACTTTTTCTCCTTTAGGAACATTTTTCTTAACTCTAGTTAAAGTTTCACCAATAGCATCATACAAAGCTGTGATTCCTCTATCATAAAATTTAACTGGAGGAACATCCTTAATAGGTTGATTAATAATTTTGAAATTAATATCATTTGTAGAAGAAAAATCACAGATAGTATAAACATAATTTGCTACATCTGATTTTTTTAATTCTTTTACACCATCATTAATACCTTTATTAGCATTATTAATTTTACTTCCACCCATAGAACCACTACAGTCAATAATATCTACAATATGAATTGTAGGTATTCCTGTAGTTTTAGTTGTAACTTTTTTTGTTGGTTTACTTTTAATTTCAGTATTTGTACCATTAATCATACTTTCAAGATATGATTTATAATCATCAACTGTACTATAACCAGCCTTTTTAGCTAATACTAATTTTCTATCTTTATTACTTCTTTTAAAAGAAGCTAATAAGTCTTTAAATAATTGTGTACTCATTTTTATTTCATTTCTAATAATAACCAATCTTTTGCAAGAATGTCATCATTTGTTAATGTGTAAGGAGATGCTGTTTTAGATTCAAAATCTACAAAAGCTAAATAAGATTCTAGCTTGTATTCTCCATCTATGATTTCTGGTGTAATAGAGATATGTCCATCAATACCACAATCAATCCATGATTTTCTTGTAGCCATTCCACCATTTTCTAATTCTTCCAATGCTTCAGAAAAACCAATTAATAAGGTTTCTCCACAAATAGGACAATTAGTTGAATCTCCAGTACATTGAGATTTTTCTTCTTCCATAACTGGTTCTTCTTTAACATCTGGAATTGCTTCTTCTTTTGCTTCTACTTTACTAGAAGAAATAGTGTGTTTAAGCTTTGCCATAGTAAGAACCATTCCCATTAATGGGCTAGTTTCAGCAACACTTTCAATAAATTCAGGAGTTACAGAAGCCATGTCTAACTTTTCTCCTGCTTCATTTACAATTTGTAATTTCATAATTTTAACTTTTAATGTTAATTTGTTTAAAACTCTTTAAATTTCCAAGCATATCTGTTCTGAAGTGTTGTGGAAAAATACAATGTCTTGATTCTACTAAGTGAATAGTCCTCATGTTAGGAAAAAGTGGATTTTGTTTTGAATCTCTTAATTGAAGTCCAAAATGTTTTTGCAATCTAAATTTATCATCATTAGGATTAAAAATTGTGAATAAATAATCACAATCCTCACTCATATTACCAGAATCTTTAATTTCATCTCCTGAAGGAAATAATTCATCTCCAGCAAATTTAATTTTATCCATATCAGCCATACCTCTGTTGGTATGTATAATAGGAACAAATGTAAATCCACACCAATTTCTCAATTCTACCATATATTCAAGCATCTTGTCAACAGTTTGTTTCATCTGCCATCCTCTTTCTGGTATCAATTTTCTTAAATGGTCCATTACTATAATAGTAAATTTCTCTGGATTGTTTGCATGATAACCAGTTATTCTATTAGCTGTTGTAGAGTTATATAGAAAATAACCTGATTTTTCTGCATGTCTTTTTAGAGATTTGTAAATTCCTGTTGGATTATCTTTACTTTCACAAAATTTAATAAAACCTTTTCTTACTTGAGCACCATTACTGGCATATTCTCCAAATAAAGGAATTATTCTTGTTTCATAAACAGTAATTAATGCTTTCTTTATATTATCACTTACTTTGATAATATTTCCATTGTCATCTTGTAATCTACCTCTTAAATAATCAGGAGATAAATCAATAACAGTTTGTGGTTTACCACCTACAGTGTAAGTTACACCTTCTTCTAATTGAATTTTTTCTATTCCAAAATCATGATATAAAAAGTAAGCAGCAAAATCAAATTCTTTACTTACTCTATCTAATTCAAAAGAATAATAAATCCATTCAATTGGAATTTTATGTTCCATAGCATAAAGAAATGGTTGAATTACAAAAGCATAATCTACAAAAGTGGATTTACCAGATTTAGATGCTCCAGCAGCTCCATAAATTCTTGCTCTTTGAACTCCATTTATAGCTTTTGAAACATTTCCAACTCCTTCTCCCATTGGTAGTCCTTTATTACCACCAGATTGTCCTTTGTTGAATTCTTCAACTAAATTCATTATTTATCAAATATCACTATTGTTACATTATATTCTGATAAAACTCTTTTTATGATTTTTTTAACTTCTTTCCAATTTCCTCCTCCAATACCACAACCTATCAAAGGTAATCCAATTTTAGAATTAGGTTCTATAGTTTTTGCTAATTTTTTCAATGATAATTCAAGAGCAGTATAATCTAAATCAGGACCAGGATTATACTGAGTATATAAATTAAAAACAGATAATAAATTATCACCATGTTTATATCTTACATAAGTAAAATCTCCCCATCTTTGAATTGGACTTCTTTTATCATTGAAATCTTTTACATAAGCATCATTAAATTGTCTTTTAATTTGAAAAGCTATTCCAGCTCCCATTGTTTTAAAACAATTTGCACCATGAGCAATTACATCAAATTGATGATTTTTAGCCATTTCTAATAAATCACCTTTTACTTCTTTATACTTTCCCATGTCTTTCTTTAAATTTAGTATAAATGTAATCTACTGCATCATCTGCTTTTTTTAAAGAATTAGACATTTTTTCCAATCTATCTTTTAGTTCTTCATTAGATAGATTACCTTTTTCTAATCTCATTTGTAATAATTGAATATTAGCTCCAATATTACAAGTTGCACCACCATGTTCATGCATACCATAAGAAACTATTTTACCTTCTTCTGTATCCCAAAATCTTTTAATTACTTCTCCCATTATTGCATAGTATTAGTTACAGAATTTCTTCCTTCTACTTGATGTTGTTCCTCTAAGTATTTATCTAACCAATCTAAAATAGTTCTAGTTTTTGTAGCTCCAATACCTTTTTGAATAAAATAATGTGGAAACATTAAATATCTTGTATCTGTATTAACAATATACAATTTAGTTGCTCCAATAATATCTTCTTTTCTTAAAATAGGATTTTTAGCAAATAATTGTTTTAGTAATGAAGTTGCTTCTCTTACATGTCCACCTTTAGTTGGATTAGCTTCTTTAAATAGTGGCACATACTCAGTCTTTACCCATTCAAAAGCAGTTTCCTGACCTTCAAATAATGGAACATTCCATTTAATACTTCCTTTATCTTCAGTAAAAATACCTGTTATATTCATTTTTTGCTTAAAAGCATCAGGAATGTAACTTGGTTTATAACCATAATATAAAGAAATTAAATGACAGATTCCATCATCTTTCTGAATTTTACATTCAGTAAGAATTTCTAAAATTTCATTATTTACTTCCATAATTTAGACTCTACAAGTTTTTTTAACTTTATGAAATCTCCATAAACTACCTTATGTTTAATATCTTTTAATGATAAAGATAGTTTATTTTCTAATACATATTCTTCAGCTAAAGGTCTAGTTGAAAAAGTTTTAGAATCATCAAGCCATTGCATAGCTTTTTCAGTATTATCAAAATTAGCTAATACACAATCAATAAGAGATAAATCACTAGAAACTCTATAAAATTGTTTATTTTTAAATATATAAACATTATCTTCAGTTAAAAATAGTGGTATATTATTAGATTTTTTTAATATATTAATACCATTACAATATCTACCTTCTTCAAGGTATCTTAGTCTATAATTAGAAGAACCATAACTAAATAATAATGACTTATTTGTTGAAAATGTTATATTTTCAAGTAAACCATTATCTCTTGCATCATCTTGATGCTCTATATAATCTCCAAGTGTGAAAATTAAATTATCAGATAATCTTTTAACTGAATGTATATTAAAATTTGAATTTAAATAACTTAAAGTATCTTTTTGTACATTATAACTTATAATATCATTAGAAAGATATTTACTTAATCTAAAATTAGATAAAAATGCACCATCTCCATTCCAATCTTTAACAGAATAAATTTCTGTAGAGTCACTTTTTCTACTAATAGTTATTATTTGATAATCATTTTGACTAATTTCTTTCCAATACTCAGGAAATTTATCAATTTGAGCAATAAAATGAATACCAATAATTATATCATTTTCAATTAAGTCATACTTTGTACCATTTGGAACAGTTTGAGTAGCTACAATTCCTAATTTTTCAAAACCAGGATATGTTTTTATAAGTTCAAACTTCCTAATCATTATCTTCTTCTTTAAGTTCCCTTACACTAATTACAAGACCAGCTTTAAAATTAGTTTGTGCTTCTTCAGCTGAGATGGCATCTACATCCATCCATTCTTTATCCTCTCTACCATGTGGTAGAAATACTACTCTAAATTTTTTCATAATTTTAAGTCATTATAATTAATATATTCTATTTTTGATTTATCAAAGTTTTCTAAAGCAGATTCAATCCATTTTTCATCCTTAGTTTTCATTAAACATAATAACCAAATTGTTGCTTTGTAGTCTTTTTGTTCTAAAAGAGTTCTTGCAATTTTCTGAGAAGTTGTTCCATTATTATCTGAATCAGCTTGAATCATACCTAAATGGTCAACTTCTTTATATGTCCAACCAATACCTCCAGCATTAACCATAGTTATCTCATCTATTTCACCTTTAATAAATTTTTGTACAGCTATATCATTAGTTTTACTATGATAAAAATTATTAGATATAGCTTCAGCTTGATTTATACTTGCACAAAAGAATAATTTCCTTCCTTTAAGATTTTCAATTAAAAATTTAGCTACTTCAGTTTTTGAAGGACTGTTATAAATAGCTCTCATTCTAGCTAATATCTTAAACATGACATCTCTACTTCCTTGAGCTACAGCTTTATTGGCAGTAGAATCTAGCCAAGTGTACTGTTTCTCTTCAGAAGTAAAAAATGGTTTATCTTTATTTCCAGCTTTAATAGTATTAGTTTTACCTAATGGTATTTGTATAACCTTTATTTGATAGTTAGCTAACATTCCCATATTTACAGCTTCGTTAATTGTAAGTTTATACAATACTGGTAATTTTAATAACTTGTAAAGCTCTTTTTTAGATTCATGTTTTGTTTGTGTACCTGTCATACTAATCATATAGTCACAAGTCAACTCTTTATTAAACATATTGATACCATTATTTACTGTAAGAAATTGTTCTTCATCTAAGATGATAACAGTATAATGACCTCTTAGTTTATTAAGAGATGCCCATGTAGTAGTTGTTAATCTACTTAAATATTTTTTAGCTTTCCAAGTTTCAAATTCTTGTGGTATATCTTTTTCTGCAAGTTCTGCTGAAGGTGTAACCCACAAGATAGATTTAGGATTGTTTTTCTTAATAATATCAATAGCTAATTTACTTTTACCAACTCTAGGAGCTAATAGTAATCTACCATGTGGGTTAGGCTTTAAAGAATCTACTATTTCTTTTTGAATTTTACTTTTTTCTTTATTTGTCATATTTTAATGGCATTCACCATAATTTTTACCAAAATCTACACTAATACCTATTTCAATGTTTAAATTTAACTCTCTGTTAGTTTCAACCATTGCTTCTTTAAGTATTGCTTCAATTTCAACTTTATATTTTGTAGGACAAATCAATAAAATCTCATCATGATATTGTAAGACAACTTTTATACCATAATCTTTTGTTTTTTGTTTTACTTTTCTTAACCAAGAATCAAATACAAATACTCCACTATTTTGATTTAGTGTAGAAAATCTATCTTTCTCAGCTTTTAAAAATAACCAGAATCCACTAATAGGATTATACAACCATTTCTGTCCATTGACAATTTTTACTGTACAAGAATCAGCAGTTTGTTTAACAGCTTTATTTCTTTTCCAATAAGTTTTGTGCAATTTTGTAGCAAATGCTAAATCACATTTTAAAGTTTCTGCAATTTTAGGTGGTCCTGCACCATAAGTAGCTGAAAAGTTAACTGTTTTAGCATTACCTCTAATGGTTTTAATTCTTTTGTAAGTCAATTCATCTTCATCAGAATCAAACTTAAACTCAGATTTTTGTTCTTCTTTCTTGAATTCTACATCTTTGTAGAACTGCTCTTCTTCTTTTGTTAATAAACCTGATAAGACACCAATATCAATATGTGGGTCAAATCCTGGAACTCTCATATCTCTCACATAATCAGGGTCAAAGATATAAATATAATGTTGTTTTGTGTTATCCTCTAAACCAGAAATATCACTTCCACACATTATATAGTCAGGGTCATTGATTGTTAAACAAGACCTGATTTGGCTTCCATACCATTTATCAACTCCTGGTAAATTCACTACTGGCTTAGAATGTTGTAATCTTAATGTATTAGTTAATCCATGAGCTGTAGAATAGATTTTATTATTATCATCTTTATTTTCTAAAAATGACTTAAATAATCCATATCTATGTTGTGCCTTATAAAGACCATCAAGGTCTTCTAAATAAGGATGCTCATCAAACAATTCTTTCACACTTTTACAAAGTCCTTGTCCAAAAGGTAATGATACTTGTGGTAAATTCTCACCTGTATTTTTACTGATTTTGAATGTTTTAGGTTTCCAACCTAGTGAAAATAACCAATCTTTTAATTGTGCTGGTGAACCAGGATTAGGTAATTCTCTGATTTCTGTAGTTCCTTCAAAAGGTAAATTGAAATCTTTCAATCTTTCAATCCATTTAACTCCATGACTAGATAGTGTACCATCTTGTTTATATAGAGTTTTTGGCATAGAATGTAATATTTTTCCAAGAGTTTTTGGCATACTATGAGATAAAGTATGAACTTTATTGTCAATAATAATCTCTAACTCTTTCATTGACTTATGAACTAAATCAATATCTAAATCAATACCAACTTCTTCTTGGTCTTTAAGACAATCTAATTTAAATGTAAGATAATTGAATATAGAATTAACCATATCCATATCATTATTATAAATCTGCATTGTATATTCCATTTGACCATGAAATAATCTTGTATTAATCTCAACATCACTTTCACATCTATGAATATAGACTTCTAAAGGTTGATTTTTCCAATCTTCTACAACAGGTTTTCCAAAACCTAATCTTTCTCCCCAAGCACCTAAACCATGTTTAAAGTTTTTGATTGGATAATGATAATAGGATATACCTAGTGTATCAATTAATCTTGCATTGATTTCAATGTCTAATAATTTATTTAATACAGGAATATCATATTTTACAATATTATGACCTACAAGTGTATCAGTCTTATTAAGAAAATTAACTATTTCTTCATTAGTAGTACAAGTACCACTAAATAATAATTGAGTTCCCCAATAACTTC